>Ga0307518_10003178_pt1 | contig 11871 bp, 5 predicted proteins | sample 25_EM_MG_FD_203889 | JGI IMG/M metagenome (GOLD analysis project Ga0307518, IMG submission 203889) | Populus trichocarpa ectomycorrhiza microbial communities from riparian zone in the Pacific Northwest, United States - 25_EM | ecosystem: Host-associated > Plants > Roots > Unclassified | place... | reverse complement strand
CTTACTTATTTTCGTCGGACCTGACCTAGTCCCAACTCCGGTTGTTTCTTGTCTGCCCTTTGGGTTGTTTACTTGTCACCGTAAATACTCGACCCTAGTCCTCCTTAGTATAAGTACCCTGTACTCCGTCCTGTACTCCTCAGTCTGAAATCAACCATAGTCATCTACTCCTGTTCTTGTCCGTCTCCGTCTACCCCTCTTGACCGGAACCTACGCAAGGGATCAACGCTCGTTATCCTTAGTCGTTGAATCCACGCGGTCACCAACTCCGGCCGGACTAACCTCTTGTCCAGCCCTCTGCTCTCTTCCTTCGTCCGCTTTCATCCGGACTTGACCGGACCCCCTACCGGAGTAGACCTGGACTTGACACACGGCCGTTGATGATTATGTGGCCAGACCCGTCCTCGTCTTGCTCAAAGGTAGTGAACCACGATAGCATGGTGGCTGTCAAGTCCGGGTCTACTCCGGTAGGGGGTCCGGTCAAGTCCGGATGAAAGCGGACGAAGGAAGAGAGCAGAGGGCTGGACAAGAGGTTAGTCCGGCCGGAGTTGGTGACCGCGTGGATTCAACGACTAAGGATAACGAGCGTTGATCCCTTGCGTAGGTTCCGGTCAAGAGGGGTAGACGGAGACGGACAAGAACAGGAGTAGATGACTATGGTTGATTTCAGACTGAGGAGTACAGGACGGAGTACAGGGTACTTATACTAAGGAGGACTAGGGTCGAGTATTTACGGTGACAAGTAAACAACCCAAAGGGCGGACAAGAAACAACCGGAGTTGGGACTAGGTCAGGTCCAACGAAAATAAGTAAGGTCCGGAGAAAATACTACAAGGTAGAAGATATAAACTGGGCACGGAGAACTCACGGTACAACAGGGTGGACGGGGAAGTGTGGTAACGACTGGATTGAGTCTAATGCAAAGGGTCGCACTTAGCGGAAGGATATGTGCGCGTCCGGGACCGGAGTGGTTCGCAGAGGACCGGAGTTGAGTTACAGTGCTGCGATGAGTCCGGAGTAGCCGGATAAGGCCCGGAGTTGGACATGGTCGTAACAGTGGCCTCGTGAGCATAGGCATTGCAGAATTGAGCATATCCGCAGGGGACATAAGGGGGACAGTCCTTTCCCCTGTGGAGCGCCGCATCGAAGCAAAAGTAGGCGCGCACCTGCTCGTGGTGCACAAGCATTCTGCGGTTCTCACCTCCCTCTTCCAAGCTCAAACGGACGGAGAAGAACTCTGGTCCGGACTTCTCAATGTTTCGGCGGGGCTGGCGAGCCATAGAGCGAGTTGGTCGTGAGTAGGTACGGGGGCCCGAGTGGTTACGATGGGATCGGGAGCGGGCAGATTGACGGGAGCGCGGGGGTACTGGTTGCCTCTCGTTCCGGCAGGGATGAGGAGGGTCAATTACGGTAAGTCGACAGGGTTGTTGGGATGGGTGCTGGTTGACGATGGTGCGCAGGTCAAAGTAGATCCGCCCACAATTTACACAGTCAATATACTGTTCTATGGGATCGTGATGATGATGCCTCTTGTCCCTCGGTCATGGCTTTGGGGCCTCGCAAGGAGGAGGACGATGGGAGCGCGGTTTAGGGTGCTGTGATCGAGATGGGGGGTTTGAGCAGGGGCTAGCTGTGCGGTGAGTTCGAGGTGGGCAAGAGGGTGTTGGATCTTGTTGACAAGACGGGCAGCTTATATAGGCACCAAATGCGTGTGGTGCCGAGTGCCCAAATGACACCTGAAGATCATCGTCCGATAGATCCTCGTCGCCCGTCCGCCATAAGTTTTCTATTCCTGTCACCCCAATAGCCTCGAAATAATCAGCTAATGCCCTTAGGTGTGACACTTCATGATAGGGTAGCCAGGTTTTATCGCCCGCCGTCCACTTAATCTCAAATTCGGTGTCCAAGTAACTTCCACGGTGCCTCACAACTTTGTTGATGGCCCATTCGTGGTTAGTCCCCCCCAGGTCTTCAATTTGATTGTCCCTTCGTCCGGGGAATAGTTGATCATCATTTGGTATGTGTATCCTATCAGATCTATACGAGTGCGGGAAAAACTCAGTCGTGCGCGATACAGCGACAAATGTCTGTGTATTACCTATACGAGTGCGGGAAAAACTAGGTAATACAATCAGTATACAAAACATATAGTGCGGAAAGGAAAAGTTGTGCCCACCTCAGTCGTGCGCGATACAGCGACAAACGTCTGAGGTGGGAGCTCTACAGTACCGGACTAAATATGAGCTGATGGAACAAAGAATGAGACAATGACAAGGCGCGGATGTTGGATCCGCACCGTACAGTACACAAGACACTGTGTTGGACAGTACAAGGGGTAACTTAGACACTTTACAAAGGATAAGTAAGACTGGGAAAGACAATAAACAACTGACCGCGCTCCGAGTCGTATCGTATGTTGTGACAGAGCGTGTGTTATGTAATCGTTCTGCGGTCAGTATCTCGCGACTAGAGTGAACGCGTCAATTTGCAGGATACCGCTACGAATGACTTGCCAATTTCAACATATCCTTAGTAATGATGAGTGGAATATGTTATGCACCCCGCGCTGTTTTAAGTTGTCCGGCAATTCAATATGATACGAGTTGTTCCTGAAATTTTCAATGATATGGTATGGTCCTATGAATTTTGGCACGAGTTTCCACGATGTTCCTTTCGGGTAATTGATGTTCTTGGTTGATATGTATACCAAGTTGTCATTCTCCAGCGGGCACATCCTCCATCTCTTATTTGCTTGGATTGTTTGTTTAACTCGTGTCGCTAAGAGTGCGTCATGCGCTGTCATCAGTGCAAGCTTCATTTTCCAGGCGTATGTCCTGATGTTCAGGTATTCGTTCCTTCTAGGGCTATCCCAGATCATTGCTCTCGGCATTCGCCCTGTATTTAGGAAGAATGGTGCATATCCGGTTGATTTGAACTGGGCTGTGTTGATCGCAAATTCAATTGCAGGTAGTCGTGTTACCCAATCCTTTTGATTGGGTCCAATGCACGCCCTAAGCATTTGTCCAATGGTCCTGTTGGCCCTTTCGGTTGAGCCATCAGTTTCAGGATGATACGCGCTAGACATCTTTTGGCGTATTCCTATCAATTTGTTCAGGTGTGTCCAGAATAGGCTAGTAAATAGAACATCTCGGTCGCTGATAATTGCCCTTGGTAGCCCATGCAGCCGGTACACTTCATGGAACATCATCTCCGCTATGTCCTTTGCGGTGTAGTTCGTTCGGCTGGGTATCAAGTGTACCATGGCGGTTAGTAGATCAATAACTACCGTTATCGAATCATAATTTCCATTCCTGTCCTTGGATTCAGGTAATGGGCCTACGAAGTCCATGCCTATCGCATCCCATGGTTTGGACGGTACGGACAGCGGGTTCAGCAATCCGTAGGGCTTTTGCGTCGGTGGCTTGCTCCTTTGACATGTTACGCAGGAGTTACAGAATGCTTGGGCATCGGGTCCCATTGATTCCCACCAGACATATTCTCTTAAGTAAGTCAGAGTTTTCTTAGGGCCCAAGTGTGCCAGTAGCGAGTGTGCCTGATCAATGATGGTTTCTTGTAGGCGTCGCTCACCTTCTTGGATGTTTGGTATACACAGTACCTTTCGATCCGCAAGCTTTAGGCGTATGTATCCATCATTTGATACTTCAAAGGTCTTGAAATCGTGCAGTGAGTCCAAGATTTTCTTATAGAATGAGTCCTTGTGATATTGATCCTTTATCTGTGCCAACAGTCCTTCTTCGTGTGGGTAAGTCACTGGTATGGATAACGCTGAACGTTGTCCGTCAGTACTGGTGTCGTTGTCGCGTGGCGCTGAGCTGCTTTGTTGATTGTGCTCATTGTGGTGTTGGGTACCTGTACCCATTCCCCCCTTCCTTCATTCGCCTGGGCCTAGGAGGACGAAGTGATTGTGCATCCGTGCTGCAAATTCGGCACCGGTCTCTGGTCGGCCTGTCTCTGCAGGCGGTGGTGGTCCCTTTCGTGTAGAACATGGTCGGGGTCCAGCAGAGGTGCTCGCCTTGAGCAGTGCCTCCTGCCCTGCCCTTTGTTTCGTTTTGGTGGCTGGAGGTATGGGCCAGGAAAGTGTAGGAGGTACTGGGCGTGGTGGTACTTCGTTTTCAGCCCGTTGCAGATGAGAACTCTGCCTTGGAGAGATCGCAATTGCCTCTGTGCCGACAAGTAGTGGTGCACTCAGTATCGATCCTTTAGCGACGGTGTTTGTCTCGATGTCCACATCATGATGCAAGTATTCCCCAGGAGCACGAATGGTCCCTGGCTCGTCATATTCATATAATCGCGACAGTGCGTCTGGTAGGATGTTCTCCTCTCCTGCCACATACTTTACCTTGAAATCAAATTTAGACAGTTTCTCCAACCATCACGCCTGACGGCCGGAGAGCCCTTTTTGATCCAGGATGTGAATCAGGCCTTTGTGGTCGGTCACCAGGTAAATGGTATGCCCTGTAATATATTGCAGTGCCTTAGCATTGTTTCAATGCCGGCTAATAGTTCTTGTTCATGTACAGGGTAGTTTCGTTGTGCTGATGACATCTTCGTGGAGTAGAATGCGGCTACCTTGGCGCTCTTCCAGTCCTGTCCTTGGGCGATCACACCGCCAATCCTGTTCCCGCATGCATCGGTCATTACCCATATAGGGTCTCGATTGTCACCGTACTCAAGCGGTACATGGGAGTGTGGTGCGCAGCTAGAGACGTATCGTATCAAATGCTCGCTGTTCCGTGTAGTTCCACCGGAATGGCTGTGTTTCGGCACACGCTTCGGACAGGACTCCTAATGGTATGCGCACTTTAAATATATCATCTGCGAGATATCCTACTGATCCTATGAATCCCCTGCATAGTGTCTGGTTTGTTGGCACTTTCCACTTCAAGATGCTGTCGACCTTTTCAGGATCCATGCGTATGCCATCATTGGCAACGACTCGCCTGAGGATCTTCACTTCTTTGCACAGGAAGCGAAGTTTCTTTTCACTCAGGTACAGTCTCTCCCACTTGAGGATATCTAGGATGATGGTGACATGTTTCACATGCTCTTCCAAAGTATCTGAATATATTATAATATCGTCCAGGTATACGTCCATGAAAATTCCGATGTACATCCCAAAAATGTGGTTCATGAGTGCCTGGTATGTTGCGGGCGCATTGCAATCGCCTTGTTGGACAACCAGGCTGACCATATTCCCGTCGGGCGTGGTTACAGCTGTGCGAGGTACATGCTCTGTGACTACCCATATTTGCTCATAGGCGTCCTGTCCATCAATAGTCGACCTGTAGGGCTTTCGGGCTACTCGCCTCAGGATTCCTTCCATATCCGGCATCGGCGATGATAGTTTACGAGTGTTTTTATTTCGTTCTCGCAGGTCTACCACAACCCGGAGCCTTGGGGGTGTCCCCGCCTTGGGGATTAATAGCATGGGGCAGGTATTTTGGGCCGTGGTGATTTTCCAACGTCCTGATTCGAGGTACGCATTCTTCTTTTCATTCCACAGTCCGCGCATGGCCTCAGGACACTTTGATTGTCGCCATGGATAGATTTTCGACTCGTCGATCAATGGGATTGAGTGATTAATGGCACGGAATGGTGGTAGCGCCGTTGCTCCCCCTTCTGGGCACAGTGGTCGGGCCAATTCATGTAAGTACTTTCGAACCTTCTCCAGGTTCTCTTCATATACCTCGGTGGCCCGGGACTCGAGTACTGACACCTGTGGTCCCTTCATCTCTCTAGGTTCTTTGCACCCTATGATCAATCTTGAAGAATTTAACCCCACCAGTGCCTGGTGTTGGTACAAGAATGGTGTTCCCAAAATGATGTCATAATTTCCCAAGTTTATCACATCAAAGTACCGCTGGTAGTCCGCTCCCTGATACTGGAAGCATACGTTGACGCCAAAGTTTACCTTTGACCGGGAGCCTTGCACGGCCAGTTGAATCGGTAATGGCTTTTCTAACCACATTCGTTTTACTTGTAGTTGTTCTGCCAAGTTTAATGACATAAAATCGGCCAAGGATCCCGTGTCAACCAATGCGCGCGCTGGTTGCTCGTTGACATGGACTACCACGACCACAGGTTTGGGGATTGTCCTTGTGACGTCCTTCGTGATCGCCGCATTTCGTTCCAGCGCTGAGTAACCACTACCGGATGGGGTGGCCTTGTTGCACTCGACATCCAGGTGAGTGGCCTCATCCCATGGGAGATCCATATAGCTTAACTCTATCCCGTCCGGACCCTCCAGGCGTTCCATATACCATTCCACAATGTTGAAGTCTCCGGACTTTAGCTGTTCATGTGAAATGTACATAGTTACCCATGCGGCAAAGTCCCAGATCAAATATATGTCCCCTTCGGTTTGCTCACACGAGAACCGATCGTCATTGTCTTGACCGCCTTCAGTCGGGCAGTACCTGGCCAGTTTGTGCTCGATGGCTTCCTCCATCGCATGTCCCATCTGGGAACTACCTAGTAAGTTCTCTTCTGCCGATCGCACGGCATCCGACTCACTCATCCCTGTTATGATAGCCTTTTGTACCCAATACCATCAGACTATATCGAATCGGGGATCCCTCAGCGAGCGGTCGGGTATGTAGATTGAGTTGCCATCTCCTCGTTCGTCACGCTCACTCTTGACTATGATGTGCCTGTCTCCCTTGACCGAATATACACAGAATCGGGTGGGATCGAATATCCCAGATGAAAGGTGGTCGTCCCCCGGGTAACAGATCCCTGCCAGGCATTCTTCAGCACGGTTCCCCAGTGGATCACCGATCCATGGATTATAACTTCGGGAGTCTTCTTCGGTGCTGGTCTCGTCATCTATTTCACTCAAGGTGACATCACTCTCTGTGCGGACATCTATATTGTTGATAGTGAGGCCACAATCCTGAGAGCGAGCTGACAGTTTGCGTTGATTTTCTATGTCTCCAAAATCAACTCCAATCCCAAAGCTTACGACACCAGGTGGTTTCGTCGAGTCCAAGGAGACTTTGTTTCTATCGGGGCAATTCCGTGAGAAGTGACCTGATTTGTGGCATATGAAGCACAACCCTTCGGCCTTATGCCGCTGTCACGACCGTGACATCCGATCACCCTGTACCCTACTGTCCGATCGCGTCCACGCGTTCGCCGTCTGTCTATTGTATGTACTCCCTTTTCCATTTCTTTCTATCTGTCCTGTATCGCCACCGATCGGTGAGCGCGTTGTCCGATCTGTCTCTCTGTATGATTACCTAATATGTTTCCTTTCTTGTTTCCGGTCACTATACGTTCCCGTCCCGTTCCATTACTAATACGATACTCATCGGTAATCCGGTTATCGCACTTACCGTACTTACTCAGCGCGCAGCGCGACTGCGCTCGTCGTTCGTCGGTAATCCCGACTTCCCGTACATCGCCTCATCCGTTCTACTTAGTATAAATACCTAGATACTCGGTCTGTTGTAGTTTCAGTTCGAATATCGAATAAGATACTTCCTATCTGTTCTCCCTTCGTGCTCTCCGTCTCTGCCCTCGTACAAGTACTCGGTCGTTGACCATTTACCCTCGGACACTCCGTATAAACCTCGGTCGGCCTTCCTATCATTCGGGAAGCGCGACTACGCTACGTAGCATCTCGGTCTTACCGCTAGGCCAACCCCTGACCCCCAGACCCCTCGTAGAGATCAGATCGGTGAAGAACCGGTCTTGACAGTATATTCGAACTCTAGTCTTGTACAAGTTCACAATCACCCATGTCCAGGACAATCCAAACTCGCTCGCGCACTGCCCGCGCAAACAACCCTGAACCCTCAGCGTCCGACACTCGTCGGGCTGCTGCCTTGAGCGCTCTGACTAGCCTCAGGCGCTCACCCGACTCTGTCTCCCAATTCCAAGGCTTCTCCGCTCGGAGAGCCTCCTCCCCCGCTCAGCATCGCCCACCTGGGGCCTTCGTCGAAGATCTCGGCGATGACCTAGGTGATGACCACCCCGGTGACGATGGTCCCGGAGGTGATGGTCCCGACGACCCCGACGACCCAAACCCAGATGATGGCGGTGAAGACCCCATTGATGGCATCCCCGACCCTGATGAGGCCGGTCTAGTCATCTTTAACAATCTTTCCATCGCTATCGACAGACTCGCGCGATCTTCGCGCTCATCCGAGTCTTCGTCTCGCACCAAGGTGCGTGAACCCGATACCTTCAACGGGACCAATCCAAAGAAGTTGCGCACATTCTTAGTCCAGTGTGAGCTCAACTTCCAGGACCGACCGAAGGCGTTCCGCACTGACCGAACCAAGGTCACGTTCGCGCAATCATACCTCAAAGGAATGGCTCTCGAATGGTTCGAGCCAGACCTACTCGGTGCAGGAGATCCCCTTAACCGTCCGGACCGACTGGGAAGAGTTCGTTATTGAACTCCAAACAACTTTCGGTCCCCACGACCCTGTTGCCGACGCCGAGCATCAGCTCAACCACCTTCGCATGAAGGAAAACCATTGTGCCAACCGATACATGGTTGACTTCAACCGTATCGCGTCCCAGATTCGGGGCTACAGTGATGGCGCCCTGCGTCACCACTTCTATACAGGTCTCCCCGACCGAATCAAAGACGAGATAAGCCGCGTCGGTAAGCCGCGCACTCTGAACGGTCTTTGCGTCCTCACACAGGAGATCGATGCCCGATATTGGGAACGCAAGGAAGAGGTCGCACGTCAGAACAAGACCTCTACCAACACTAGTACCAACACCCCCAACACCAAGTCGGGTAAAACCGATAAGGGTAAATCCTCGGGCAACGCTGCCCAGTCCTCTTCAACGTCGACCCCGACCCCGAAATCTAACAAGTCGGGCAAGACTGCTGAGCTTTCGGACAAGCTCGGTAAGGACGGCAAGCTGACCTCAGAGGAACGCAAGCGCAGGTTTGATATGAACCTGTGCATGTTCTGTGGAGCAACTGGCCACAAGGCCAAGGACTGCCCCAAGTCAGGCTCTCGAGCAGCCAAGGCTAGGGCAGCTACTGCCGCTACCACGAACACGTCGGAAGCCAAACCGACGGCCTCCACTGAGGCAAAAAAATAGATAGCAACTCCCGAGACTCCGCACAGAGTGGGAGTTGCGTTGTTCCCGACTGTGCACCAATGGAGGCCCGACTCAACGCAGCCGCTCTTTCCGACCCCAACTCCCTCCAACCTCAGGTTACTATCAGTGACCGCGATATACAGTCTTTCCCCACGTTAGTAGATTCGGGTTCTACCCACTGTTTTGTAGATCCTTCATTTGCCAATATGAACTCTCTTTCCACCTACTCGGTAACCCTGATCGTTCTCCGTCTATTCGACGGTACCACCACCACCATAATCACCGAAGCAACCGATCTACCTATCCGTTTTCCCTCTGGCGACATCACCCCGATGACATTTTATGTCACCCCATTGGACTCTGACTGTAAGATAGTTCTCGGACACAACTGGCTCACCCGATACAATCCGTCGATTGACTGGGTACTGAGCAGTATCAAGTTCGGAACACCTACGCAGCAAGTGCCAACCCCGAGCTCACTCCCTGGCCCCGTAGCGCACTCACCGAGCGCGCTGAGACTCGACCCTACGTCAGTCTCGTCTCCTTCCCCGACCAACTCGCCTCAGGCTCCCGGTCTTCGGGCACCTCCTATCGCTCTCATCAACGCTGCAGCCTTTCTGAAGGCTTGCCAGCTTGATGGCTCTCAACAGTTCTCTATTCAGCTGAAGCCTGATGGCAGCTTTCGCGCTGCGTCGGTCGACGCTGCTCCCGACCTTTCCTCTGTCCCCGAGGCATACCACGACTTTGCCGACGTCTTTAGTAAGGCGAAAGCATCGGTACTCGCGCCTCATCGGGAATACAACCTTAAGATAGAACTGGAAGGAGCGCCATTACCGCCTGGTAGACTCTATTCTCTCTCCCCCGTCGAACTCGAAACCCTTCGGGGATTCATCGACGAAAACCTTCGCTTTGGTTTCATCTGTCCGACCTCATCCTCCCATGCAGCCCCTGTCCTCTTCGTAAAGAAGAAGGACGGCTCTCTCCGACTTTGCGTCGACTACCGAGGACTCAACAAGATATCAAAGAAGGATCGGTACCCTCTACCTCTCATCTCTGACCTACTCGACTCTCCGAGTCGGGCGAAGGTCTATACTAAAATCGATCTTCGACATGCTTACCATCTGGTTCGCATTGCCAAAGGTGATGAGTGGAAAACCGCCTTCAGGACTCGCTATGGCTCGTATGAGTGGCAGGTGATGCCCTTCAGTCTCACCAACGCCCCTGCAGCCTTTCAGCGTTTTGTCAACTCGGTCTTCGCGGACATGCTCGATGTCTGCGTCGTAGTCTACCTCGACAACATCTTAGTCTACTCGGACAACATGGAGGACCACACTAAGCATGTTCGGGAAGTGCTTCGGCGACTGCGCCAGCACAAGCTTTACACCAAACCCGAAAAGTGTGAGTTCCATTCGGACTCGGTGGAGTACCTCGGGTACTTCCTCTCCCCCAACGGTTTGACAATGTCACAAGACAAAGTCAAGACAATATGCGATTGGCCCGAACCTCGCAAGGTAAAGGACATTCAGTCCTTCCTGGGCTTCGCGAACTTTTACCGTCGATTCATATTCAATTACTCCGATATAGTGGTCCCACTAACTCGGTTGACACGGAAAGATGCCCCTTGGGACTTCTCCGACGTCTGCCGACGGTCATTCAACCAACTCAAGAAGGCCTTCACTACAGCTCCCATCCTCACCCATTTCCAGCCAGGTGCTCAGCTGACAGTCGAGACCGACGCATCGGACTACGCGATTGCCGGTATCCTGTCCATCACTGGTTCAGACGATGAGATACGACCGATCGCGTTCTACTCTCGCACTCTGACCGCGCCCGAGCTGAACTACGATACTCACGACAAGGAGCTCCTCGCTATCTTCGAGGCTTTCAAGAGCTGGCGTCACTACCTGGAGGGCCCTGCCTTCCCGATTGACGTCGTGACCGACCACAAAAATTTGGAGTACTTCTCTACTTCTAAGGTTCTCACCTGTCGGCAAGCCCGATGGTCGGAATATCTTTCTTCTTTTAACCTGATCATTCGTTTCCGACCTGGTAAACTTGGTGCAAAGCCCGACGCCTTGACTAGACGCTGGGACGTCTACCCCAAAGAGGGGGATAGGGGCTTCACCCGAGTCAATCCACAGAACCTCCGACCGGTGTTCACGGCTGAACAGCTCACCGATTCCCTTCGCGCGACATACCTACACGCTCCAGTACTCAGAGCTAGTGCCCTTATGGACGTCGAGCGTCTTCATGCTGATATCCTAGCCAACTTATCGTCTGATCCGATCGCTAAAGCCCACCTCTCGGACACATCGAATCCCCAATGGTCGACCGATGAGACTGGTTACCTACATCTCGATGGTCGCATGTACGTCCCCGAGACCGATGACCTACATCTTCGTGTCCTCAGATACAAGCATGACCATCCCCTATCGGGACACTTCGGTCAGAACCGCACTCTAGAGCTCATCCGTCGCGAATATACATGGCCAGGCATTCGTACCTATGTAAAGGACTATGTCAAGTCCTGCACGGCCTGTGCCCGAGCTAAGACGCCTCGTCACCGACCCTATGGAATGCTCAAACAATTACCGGTCCCCGACCGACCATGGAATTCCATCTTGATGGATTTCATCGAGCAACTCCCGTCCTCATCTGGCTTCACAGCCATACTGGTAGTCATTGACCGACTATCAAAGCAAGCCATATTCATCCCAACTCACGATACAATAACCTCCCCCGAGCTCGCACAGCTCTTCCTACTACACGTCTTCGCTAAGCACG
>Ga0307518_10003177_pt1 | contig 11873 bp, 8 predicted proteins | sample 25_EM_MG_FD_203889 | JGI IMG/M metagenome (GOLD analysis project Ga0307518, IMG submission 203889) | Populus trichocarpa ectomycorrhiza microbial communities from riparian zone in the Pacific Northwest, United States - 25_EM | ecosystem: Host-associated > Plants > Roots > Unclassified | place... | reverse complement strand
GACGACCTGTCCCTGATTCCCGGCGCGGTGGAGGAAATCCTGCGCTACGTTTCGCTGGTCGAGGCGTTCGCCAGGGTCGCGACCGAGGACATCGAGCTCCCCGGTGGGGCGAAGATCAAGGCGGGCGACGGGATTCTCATCAGCTGCGCCGGCGTCAACTTCGATCCGAAGATGGCCGCGGAACCCGACACCTTCGACATCCGGCGCCCGCCCCGGCCGAGCTTCTCCTTCAGCCACGGGATCCACCGGTGCCCGGGCGACAATCTCGCCCGGCTCGAACTGGAGGTCGCGTTCCGGTCCTTGGTCCAGCGCATGCCCGACCTGCGCTCGACCTTGCCCACCGACCGGCTCCCGAGCAACAACAACGACGGGACGCTGCAGCGGCTCTTCGAATTCCCAGTGGTTTGGTGAGGAACGAAAGGACGCAGGATGCTTTCCTACCGCGGTGTCGCCTACGACACGGGTACCAACTTCGCGACCGGTCAGGGCGATCTTTCCCGGACCGTATGGAGCGAGTCCGCGATGGAGGCCGAGATCAGCCTCATCAGCGACCAGCTCAACTGCAACTCGGTGACCGTCTACGGCACCGACCTGGACCGGCTGGAGCAGACCGCGGCCGCCGCGATCGAGCGCGAACTCCATGTGCTGCTTCAGCCGCGGCTGGTCGACCGGCCGGTGAACGAGATCATGGACCACCTCGCGGAGGCCGCGCGGCTCGCCGAGTCCCTGCGGAAGCAAGGCGCGAACATCAGCCTCACCGTCGGTGCGGTGCATCTCGTGTTCACGCCCGGGCTCATCGAAGGGGACACGTATCACGAGCGGATGGCGAACGTGTACGCGGACGCCGATCACTACCTGCTCAAGCCCACCGCGCGGGTCGACCTCGAGGCCGCCGCGCCCAGGCTCAACGAGTTCCTCGCCAAGGCGGCCGTCGTGGCGCGGGGGAACTTCGGTGGCGCGCTCGGCTACTCGGCGGCCCCGTTCGAGGTCGTCGACTGGGACCCGTTCGACACGATCGGCCTGATGTACCAGTACCTTCCGTCCGGCCGGACACCGGCGGAGCACAAGGAGCTGGTCGGTTCGTACCTGCGCTGGAACAAGCCCGTGCTGATCAGCGAGTTCGGGACCGCGACCTACCAGGGTGCCGAGAAGAAGGGCTTCTTCTTCTGGGACATCGTCGATCGTGCCCAGGAAGTGCCCACGGTCATCGACGGCTACCTCCGCGACGAGGGCGAGCAGGCCGCCTATCACCTCAAGATGTTCGAGATCTTCGAGGAGGCAGGGGCCGCGGGGGTCACCGTCTCGGAATTCATCCACCCCACCCATCCGCATTCGACCGATCCCCGGCTGGATCTCGACACGGCGAGCATGGCGCTGGTGAAGACGATCCGGGACGATTTCGCCGATCCCGCGTCCGGCTATCGAGTGGAGCCGAAAGAGGCCTTCCACGCGATCGCCGACCACTACGCCCATCTCGGTTTCCAGGAGATCGCGCGCGGTGGCCGGTAGGGATCTTGTCCTATCTGTGAGGCGAGGGGGTCGTGAGTGATAAAGTGGGTTAGAACAACCTTTGCCACTCACGACCCTTCGGCAGAATCGCCCATGTCCACAGTGGATTCTGGACGATGGCCGCCTCTCGCCGGCCAGGGCAGCCGATCGCTTGACCTGCGGCAACCGTCACCACTTGCGATCTCGTCACCTTTGCCTTACCTCTTGTCCTATCTTGCCGTTGATTCCCGGCGAGCGGGATGGAGGACGTCGGAGTGCTTTCCGCTGCCGCATTCTTTACCGGTGGCCGAAACCGCATGGCGCAGGCCCACTGACGACTTTGTCCGAAGATCGGAGCGGAAATGCACTTCAACGGCAGGGTGTTCGGGCGAGGGCTCATGGCGGTGGCGATGGCGGCGACACTGACCTTGTCGTCGGTGGTCGCTGACCAGCCTTCGGCCGAAGCCTCGCAGCGCGGGAACACCTCCCTGGCCTCGGTGCTGGTGCCTCCTGACCAGCAGGCGCCGGGCAGCGTCACCATGGACCCGATCACCCTGGCGCAGGCGGCCGAGGACGGCGGGCTGGGCACTCCGGGGATGACGTCCTCGCCCGAATCGTGCCTCAGCTTCGCCGACGATTCGGTGGGCGGGTTGGGCACGCGAACGGGGTGGATGCAGTTCGGGCGCCGGGGCCCGGCGATCTTCCTGCAGGTGGTCGCCAAGATCCCCGGCGGCTTCGACGTCAACAGGGTCAGGACCGCCGTGGCGGACTGTGCGACGGGAACCATGACGCTCGAAGGGAAGATCACCGGCCAGGTGACGTTCGTGGAGCAGCGGCCGCTGCGGCTGCTGTTCGGGAAGTCGTTCGTCACGAGGATGACGACGACCTTCCCGAAGCCCGCCAACGAAGAAGAGGCCGCCTTGCTCACGAAGTACAACTTCCACGAGGGCGAGTGCCCGGCCGAATACGTTTTCGTCGCCGTCGGGAATCTCTTCATCTGGTCGCTCGACCCGGATCCGGCCATCGCGGTGCGTGCGGCCCGGATCATGTACGAGCGGGCGTTGCGATACCACGGTTGAGTTCGTTTTCGGAATTGTCGGCGCGTCCGTTCGAGGCAAAGAGGGGTCATGACCGCAGAGGTGAACGCACCGCAAAGGGATTCTTCGGACCTGCCGGACTACCCCCTCGCGCGTGAATGTCCGTACCGGCCTTCCCAGAGCACGGCGAAACTCCGTGCGGACGGGCCCGTGGCGAAGGTGCGGCTGTACGATGGGCGCACCGCGTGGCTGGTGACCGGGCCGGCCGAGGCCCGTGCATTGCTGGCGGACCCGCGGATGTCCAGCCTCGCGCATTACCCGAATTTCCCCGTGCTCGACGAGCGGCACCTGCACATGCGTGCCACGCGGGAGATGGCGAAGGAGGAGGAAGGCGGGTTCGCGGGCGTGCTGTTCGGCGTGGACCCGCCCGAGCACACGCGGCAGCGGCGGATGCTGCTGCCGGCGCTCACCGCCAGGCGCGTGGCCGCGCACCGGCCGGAGATCCAGCGCATCGTCGACGAGCAACTGGACGTGATGCTGGGTGCCGGTGCGTCGGCCGATCTGGTGGCCGATTTCGCCGGACCCGTGCCGATGAAGGTGGTCTGCGCTTTCCTCGGTGTCCCTTATGAAGAGCGCGAGTCGTTCGAGGGGCCCGCTCGTGAACTGTTCGATCCGGAACGTGCGGATCAGGCGATGGACGATCTGACCGGCTACCTTCTCCGGCTCATCCAGGCGAAGGAAGCCGAGCCCGGCGAGGGCTTGCTGGACGATCTGATCGAGCGGCACGTCCGCGGCGGCGAGCTCGGGCACGACGAGCTGGTGCAGTTCGCCTTCGCGATCCTGGTCGCCGGGACCGTCACCAGCACCAGCACCATCGCGCTGGGCACGCTCGCGCTTTTGGACACTCCCGGGCAGTTCGACGCGCTGGTCGCCGACCCGGCGCTGATTCCCGGCGCGATCGAAGAGATCCTGCGGTATGTGTGCCCGGTCGAGCAGCTCTCGCGTGTCGCGACCGAAGACATCGAAATAGCGGGCGAGGTCGTCAAAGCCGGCGATGGCGTCCTGGTGAGTTTCGCGGGGGCCAATTTGGATCCCGAGGTGACCGCGCGCCCGGAGACCTTGGACGTCACCCAGGCGCCGACCAACCATCTGGCGTTCAGTCACGGCGTCCACCATTGCCTGGGCCGGAACCTGGCGCGGCTCGAGCTGGAGATCGTGTTCACCACGTTGATCGCCCGTGTGCCCACCCTACGGCCTGCCGTGCCTGTCGAAGAGATTCCCTGGTACAACGACTTCACCGTTCCGCGCCTCCTTTCCTTCCCCGTCTCCTGGTGATGTGACAATTCTGGAGAACAGGGCCCGAAACACCGGACGATAAACTCGGAGAAAGACTTTCTCACGATTGGAATCAACGTGACAAATACGCCATGGACCCCGGAGAAACTGGCGTCAGCGGCGGAGCTCGCCGACTTGGACCGGCGCCACGTTGTGCACCCGCATGAGTCTTCCGGCGCGCCCGAGCGCGTCGTGATCGTCCGTGGCAAGGGATCCACGGTCTGGGACGCGGAGGGCACCGAGCTGCTCGACGCGACCGGCGGCGGTCTGTGGAACTCCCATGTCGGGCACGGCAGGCGCGAGCTCGCCGAGATCATGGCGAAGCAGGTCGAGGAACTCGAATACTTCACCACTTTCCACGAATTCGGCAACGACAAGACGATCCGGCTCGCCGCCCGCCTCGCCGAGCACGCGCCCGCCGGGCTGAACAAGGTGTTCTTCACCAGCGGGGGCTCGGAGAGCGTGGACACGGCCATCAAGGCCGCGCGGCTGTTCCACGTCCGTCGTGGCGAGCCGGACCGCACCTGGATCATCTCCAGGTCGGCCTCGTATCACGGGTGCACCTACGGTTCCGGCACGCTCACCGGCTTCGAGCCGATGCAGATCGGGGTCGGGCCCAACCTGCCGCACGTGGAGAAGATCTCGCCGCCGTATCTCTACCGGGCGGGGGAGCTCTACGGAGACCAGGACCCGACGGACTTCCTGATCGCCGAGCTCGAGCAGACGATCGCCCGCCTCGGGCCCGGCAACGTGGCCGCGATGATCGGCGAGCCGGTGATGGCCGGTGGCGGGGTGCTGACCCCGCCTCCCGACTACTGGCCGCGGGTCCGGGAAGTGCTGAGCAGCCATGGCATCCTGCTGATCGCCGACGAGGTCGTGACGGCGTTCGGCCGCACGGGCGTCTGGTTCGATTCGGTGCAGCGCGAGATGGAACCGGACCTCGTCACCACGGCCAAGGGCATAACGAGCGGCTACTTCGCGCTCGGCGCGGTGCTGATGTCCGACGAGATCGCGGAAGCGATCACCGCGGAGATGGGCTTCTTCCACGGTCACACCTACAGCGGCCACCCGGTCGGTGCCGCCGTGGCGCTGGCCAACCTCGACATCATCGAGGGTGAAGGCCTGGCGGCCAACGCGCTGTCGATCGGGGACTGGTTCCGTGCCGGCCTGGCCCCGCTGGCCGACCTGCCCTCGGTCGGCGACGTCCGGGTCGAGGGTGCGATGGCCGCGATCGAGCTGGTCGCCGACCGCGGGAGCAGGGCGCCGATGGACATCCCCGCCGTCTTCGGGCTCGCCGACGAGATCCGCAAGCACCACGGCGTCATCGTCCGGCCCTACGGGAACAACATCATCCTTTCGCCGCCGCTGGTCATGACCCAGGTGGAGACCGAGGTCACGACGAAGTCCATCGTCGAAGTGCTTTCCCGTACGGGCAGCTGAGAAGGAACTGGAGGGGCAGCTTCGATGTCAGGAATCGAAATCGAGCCTGTGGCGCGGTTGCGGGCGGCTCGGCCGGCGGGGGACCCGGACATCGCGTCGCGGGTGACGCTCCCGTTCCCGCTCGGCCGGCCCGGCCACGAGGCGGGGGAGTTCCGCGCCGAGAGCGTGTCGCCGGTGCTGGACGCGGCGAGCCTGGAGCGGCTCCGGGCGTCGGCGGCGTCCGGCTCACCGGTCGACACGGTCGTGGCCGCCACTTCCGTGCTGCTGGCTCGATTCGCCCGGAGTGCCGACGTGGCGGTCGCCGCCGTCGCGCGGCCGATCGGGGACACCCCGCCGACGGTGTCGGTGGTGGCCGTCGAGCTGTCGTCGGACGCGAGTTTCGCCGAGGTGCTGGAGAGGATCGCGGCGGGGGAAGGGCAGCCGGTTCAGACGCTCGCACCGGGCCGTGACGGTATGCCGATCGTGGTGGCTCCTGGCGGGACGGGCCTGTCGCCGCTGTCCCTGGCGGGGACGACGTTGTGGCTGACGGTCGAGGACGATTTCGCCACGACCCTGCATTACGACGCGGGTTCCTGGTCCCGTGCGGACGCCGAGAGGATCGCCGGGCACCTCGCCGCGCTGCTCCGCGCCGCGGCCGACGAACCGGCGCTGCCCGTCGCGGACCTGGACATCGGCGCCGAGGCCGGCGCGGAGTTTCCGGACACGACGGTCGCTTACGAGGACCTGACGTCGGCGCCGGAGCGGTTCGTGCGGTGGGCCGAGCGCGCCCCTGATCGGCTGGCGGTCGTCCACGGCGATGTCGCCTGGACGTACGGAGACCTGCTGGAGCGGGTGTCGCGGCTGCGGGGCGTGCTCGCCGCGAACGGCGTCGGGCCGGCCACCCGGGTCGCGCTGCTGCTGGACCGCTCGCCGGAACTCGTCGCGGCCACGCTCGCGGTTTCGCTCAGTGGCGCGGCTTATGTCGGGCTCGACCTCAACGAACCCGGCCCGCGGCTGGCCACGATGCTCGACGACGCGGACTGCCGCCTGATCCTCACCCGCGCCGCCGACGACTCGCGCCTGCCGGAGGGCGACCAGCCTGTCCTCGTCGTCGACGAGGTCCTCGAGGGCCAGGGGAGTGCGGGCGAGTTCGTCAGCCCGGCGCCCGGGGACCCTTGCTACGTCACGTACACGTCGGGTTCGACGGGCGTCCCCAAGGGTGTTCTGGTGCCGCATCGGGGTTTGACCAATCTCGTCAACTGGTACCAGGAGACCTTCGAGGTCGTGCCGGGCGACAGGATGCCGCAGCTGGCCAGGCCGTCGTTCGACGGGTGGTCGCTGGAGGTGTGGCCGTGCCTCGCGAACGGCGCGACCCTGTGCATTCCCGACGAGGGGATCCGGCGTTCCGCGGTCGAACTCGCGCGCTGGCTGTGCCGCGAGGAGATCACCACATGCTTCGTCACGACCGCGCTCGGCGTGGAACTGTTCGGCCAGCCGTGGGCCGAGCTCGGCCCACGGCTGCGCTCGTTGCTCGTCGGTGGCGAGAAGCTGGCCGCATACCCGCCGCCGGATCTGCCGTTCCGCCTGTACAACGTGTACGGCCCCACCGAGACCTCGATGCTGGCGACGTGCGGCGAGATGAGCACACCGCGTTCCGGGGCCCCGCCGATCGGTACCCCGCTCGCCAATGTGCGGGCCCGCGTACTCGACGAGCGGCTTTCGCCGGTCCCGGCGGGGGCCGTCGGTGAGCTGTACCTGGGTGGGGAAGGCGTCGCGCTCGGCTATCTCAACCGGCCGGAGTTGACCGCGTCGAAGTTCGTCGATGGTCCTTCGGGTCGCGAGTACGCGACGGGTGACCTGGTGCGAGTACTGCCGGGCGGATCGATCGAGTTCGTCGGCCGTGTCGACACTCAGGTGAAACTTCGCGGATTCCGCATCGAGCTGGGCGAGGTCGAGGCCGCCGTCCGCTCGCTGCCGGGCGTGCGGGACGCGGTCGCGGTCATCCACACGACCGAATCCGGTGGCGGCAGGCTGATGGCGTACGTGCGGCCGGACCCGCGCCGGGCACCGGACGGCTCCGCGCTGCGGGCCAGGCTGAGCGAAGCGCTGCCCGACTACATGGTGCCGACCGAGGTGACGGTGCTCGACGTGTTCCCGCTCACCCCGCACGGCAAGACCGATCGCGGCGAGCTCGCTCGCCGCACGCCGTCGGGCGGCGGGGACGGGGACGCGCCCGCGACCGATCTGGAACGGGTACTGGCCGAGCTGTGGTGCGAGGTCCTCTCCGTCGGCTCGGTGAGCCGCGAGGACAGCTTCTTCGACTTGGGCGGCGACTCGCTCACGGCGATGCGGCTCTCGGCCAAGGCCCGTGCCCGCGGGATCCGGCTCGGCGCCGAGCATCTGTTCGAGTACGAGGTGTTGCACGAACTGGCGGCAGAACTCGAGCAGGGCGAGACGAACACCGGAGAAGCGGCATGACGACAAGACACGTCACCTTCGTCGAACTTCCCTTGTACCCCAACACTTTGCCGCTGGCTTCCGGATATCTGCAGGCCTTCGCGCAGCAGGACCCGGAGATCGCGGAGACGTTCACCTTCGAGATCCATTCCTCCCCGTCGACCACGCCGACCGAGACCGTGCTCGAGCAGCTGCTTTCCGGCGACACCGAGGTGTTCGCGCTGAGCTGCTACCTGTGGAACATGCGCGCGGCGAAGCGCCTGCTGGACGGGATCCTCGCCGCACGGCCCGACGCCCACGTCATCCTCGGCGGCCCGCAGGTGATGAACCACGCGACCGAGTACGTACCCCACGGGAGCGATCGGGTCGTGGTCTGCAACGGCGAAGGCGAGCAGACCTTCGCCGCGTACCTGCGCGCGCTTCTCGCCCCAAAACCGGATTTCCGTACGGTGCCCGGTATCAGCTTCTTCGCGGGCGACGAGCTCGTCGACACGGACAAGCCCGCGCGGCTGAAGGAGCTCGACGAGATCCCTTCACCGTTCGCCGCCGGCGTGTTCGACGGCGGCGAGTACACGTTCGCGGTGGTCGAGACCAACCGCGGGTGCCCGTTCAGCTGCTCGTACTGTTTCTGGGGCGCGGCGACCAACGACAAGGTCTTCCGCTGGGAAGAGGACCGGGTCTTCAAGGACCTCACCTGGCTCAGCGAGCACGGCATCGAGAGCATCTTCCTCGCGGACGCGAACTGGGGTGCGTTGCCGCGCGATGTGGAGCTGACCCGGCATCTGGTGCGCTGCAAGCAGAAGAACGGCTATCCGATGATGGTGTCGATGCAGGCCGCCAAGAACCGGCCCGACCGGGTCACCGAGATCACCGAGATCCTCGTCGAGGGCGGGATGCTGGCCAGTCAGCCGGTTTCGCTGCAGACGCTGAGCCCCGGCACGCTCGAAATGGTGCAGCGCGCCAACATCAAGGAGACCACCTACGTCGAGCTGCAGAACAAGCTCAAAGAGAAGAAGATCAGCTCGTACACCGAGCTCATCTGGCCGCTTCCCGGTGAGACGCTGGAATCCTTCCAATCCGGCATCGCGCGCCTGTGCGAGTCTTCGGCCGACGCGATCGTCATGTATCCGCAGCTGTTGCTGCGCAACACCCCGATGTACGAGCGGCAGGAACTGCTCGGCATCAAGACCGTGCGGGTCGACGATCCGGTGGCGGAGGCCGACGTGGTGGTGGGCACCAAGTGGGTCTCCAGGGAAGACTACGAGGCCGGCGTCTGGTTCGCCTACGCGGTGATCACCCTGTACAACGCGCGCGCGGCGCGGCTGATCGCCACCGAGCTGGACCGCGACGGGACCTGTTCCTGGGGCGAGTTCCTCACCTCGGCGGTGGAATACTTCCAGCGGCGCACCGACAACCCGATCTGCGCGTTCTTCGCCGACTCGGTGACGAACCTGCGCAACTACGACCTCAACAACACCGGCAAGGTGCTGCACATGGTGCTGCACTCCCACCGGGCGGAACTGGACGGGCTGCTGCGCGACTTCCTCACCGAGCACGGCTGGCTCGCCACCGAACGGCAGCGGACCGCCTTCGAGCTCGATCTCGTCGCCCGCCCCTACGTCTACCGCGAACCGGTTTCGCCGCCGTCGATCGAGCTGGAGCACGTCACCGTCGTGAACCGCTCGCGCTACCAGGTGGAACTCGAAGTACCCGCGTCGGCCATGGATCTGATCGGGGCGCCGGACGGTTCGGAGGGCACCCGCGTCCGCCTCGACCACGTCGGCCGCCGGAAGATGCCGTACCCGCGCCACCGGAGTCTCGACCACAACGCGGCCTACTGCCAGGGGATGATGAACCGGCTCCGCGACATCGTGCCGTCGTGGGCCACGGTGGAGCCTGACGGGACCTTCGGGGCGCTCAATGCGGCGTGAGTTGTTCCGCGGCGAGCACGAAGAGTTCCGTGAGCTGGTGAAGACCTTCCTCGCCAGGGAGGTCCTGCCGCACTACGCGCGGTGGGAGTCCGACGGGCTGGTCGACCGCGATGTGTGGCGGGTGGCAGGCAAACACGGCTTGCTCGGCATGGACGTCGACGCCGCCTACGGTGGCGGCGGCGAGTCCGACTATCGCTACCACGTGGTGGTCTCCGAGGAGTTCGCCCGCGCCGGGGTCCACGCGCCGTCGTTGTCGCTGCACAACGAGATCGTCGGGCCCTACCTGCGCACCCTGACCACCCCGGAACAACGAGGGCGCTGGCTGCCGGGGTTCTGCTCCGGCGACCTCGTGACCGCCATCGCGATCACCGAACCGGACGCGGGCAGCGACCTGAGCAGGGTGCGCACCACCGCGCGCCGGTCGGGCGGGGATTTCGTCCTCAAAGGACGGAAGACGTTCATCTCGCACGCGGAACAGGCCGACCTGCTGCTCGTGGTCGCCAGAACCGGGTCGCGCGACACCGAGTTCAGCCTGCTCGCCGTCGAACGCGGCACACCGGGACTCGCGGTGGGCAAACGAATCGACAAGCTCGGCATGCGCGCGCTGGACACGTGCGAGGTGGCGTTCGACGACGTGATCGTGCCCGCGGGGAACGTGCTCGGCACCGAGGGGCGCGCGATGGCCTACCTGATCCGCAACCTGCGGCAGGAACGTCTCTGGATCGCGACGTCGGCGCTCGCGGGCGCCGAATCGGTGTTCGAGGAGACCGTGCGGTACTGCCGTGAACGCGAAGTGTCCGGCGGTCCGCTCGTGAGTCACCAGCACACCCGGTTCGTGCTCGCCGAACTCGCCACCGCGCTCGCGGTGGCGCGGACCTTCACCGACCGCTGCGTGGCCGAGCACGCCGACGGCCGTCTCGGCTCCGAGGACGCGGCGATGGTCAAGTGGTGGAACACGGAGCTGGCGCGGCGGACCGTCGATCGATGCCTGCAATTGCACGGCGGATACGGGTTCACGCGCGACTTCCGGGTCGGCAGGGCCTTCGTCGACACCCGGGTGCAGACGATCTACGGCGGCACCACCGAGGTCATGAAGGAAACCATCGCCCAGTCGCTGATCTGAGCGGAGCCCGGGAAGGAACGCTGATGATGGCTCGGGGCCCTTTGTGGTATCAGGCATTCGAGGCGAGGCCCGACGCGCGAGTGCGGCTGTACTGCCTGCCGTGCGCCGGCGGGGGAGCGTCGATGTTCCGGCCATGGACGCCCTTCGTCCCGGACTGGGTCGAGCTCAGGGCCGTCCGGCTGCCCGGCAGGCAGGCCAGGCACCGCGAGCCGGCGTTCCAAGACTGCGAGACCGCCGCACAGGCGGTCGCCGAGTGGCTGTCGGCCGAGGAAGGGCCGTACGCGTTGTTCGGCCACAGCATGGGAGCGATGCTGGCGTACCGGGCCACCAGGATCCTGCAGGCGGAAGGCGCGGCGTTGCCCGCGCTGCTCGCGGCCGCGTCGTGGCCCGTTCACGGGGTTCCGCACGAGACGATGCCGGATCCCGACGCCGACGATGACGCCTTCTGCGCGAAAGCGGCCGGACTGGCGGGCCCGGCGACGGATCTGCTCGACGACCCTGACGTCCGCGCCCTGGTGCTGCCGGTGATGCGAGCCGACTTCCGGCTGTGCCGCAGCTACGTCTACCGCGAGGAGGCACCGCTGCCGGTGCCCGTGTCGGTGTTCGGCGGCGACGACGACCCGGTCACTCCCGCCGAAACGCTGTCGGACTGGAAGGAACACGGCGAACCGGTCCTCGGCCCGCGACTGTTCCGCGGCGGCCATTTCTTCCTGCAGGAGCACGTCGGCGAGCTCACCGCGGCCGTGATGGCCGACCTGGCGGACGTGCTGGGCCCGAGCGGCGGCGGCGGTCGAGCGGGCTAGGTCCGCCACGAGTCGTCCGCCTGGACACGTGTGTCGTCCATCTGATCACGTGTGTCGTCCCTGCCGTCACGCGAGATCGCCCGACTGTAGGTCGCTTCTGACATGGCCCGTAAGGCGGAGGTGGCGCCGGCAAGACGCGAAGGGGCCCTTGGGTAAGGCAAAGGTGTCGTAGGGGGTCTCCGCGCTCTGCCGGTCCGTGACGGCCTCCTGGAGGGACTCTGGGTCCCTCACGGAGGCCTTCACGGACTTCCGCCTGTCGAACGTGTCGCGAAAGCCACTT
>Ga0307518_10003176_pt1 | contig 11873 bp, 8 predicted proteins | sample 25_EM_MG_FD_203889 | JGI IMG/M metagenome (GOLD analysis project Ga0307518, IMG submission 203889) | Populus trichocarpa ectomycorrhiza microbial communities from riparian zone in the Pacific Northwest, United States - 25_EM | ecosystem: Host-associated > Plants > Roots > Unclassified | place... | reverse complement strand
AGCAGGATATTATTTGAAAAGCTTGGTAGGCAATTCTATGAATTTGCTCGACTAAGGACCCTATACTAGCATGCCAATGAAACTCACTCAACAGCTAGTTGAAATGTGCAGGAGTGCATTTCAGGTGCTCCAAGCACTTGCTAAGTTGTGGAACATCAACCTCACATAAATTCAAGCTGACTATAGAAATTCCATCATTCAGCTAAACTAAATAAAAATTTGAAATGTAGTCAATATATTTTTTTTCCTCCTAGGTTTGCAGTTATTTAAACACAAAACATAAGCCCACACGAGCTACTATAAAATAAAAATTTAAATAATAACAACCAGATGTCATTTACAAATAAAATAGGAGTATAATCTTATAAGTTCTTGTCCCCCCACTTTGATAAAATATTTATCGATATGGAGAACCACAAATTGGAAAGTAGCAAAACAAATTGAAATTTGCTTCATATGATGGATTCACTGAAATAAAGTGGCTGCAACACACGGAATAATTACAACTAATAACAATCTTTTCAGTTTACTACGAAACCCAGAAGGGTGAGTATAACAAACACACAGCAAGGATTGGAAGCAAAGTATTTGACTGCATGCTCTCATTGTCCTCTTAAATGGACCAAATAATCTCATAAACAAGATCACACTTTTAATGTGTCAACGCATTTCATGATTAGATTCTTTAAATATAAGAAGATGGTCTTACTTCCTGCAAGTGCTCCCAACCAGGTTTTCGCTTGGCTACCATATCTCGTAGTTGATCGTATCTCATTGATTCCTAAACCCAACACAGAAAACCAAGTTGTTAAAAGAGGTACTGTGACACTTGTGCTTTGAAAACTCTAATAAATGTAAAAGACCTGCCAGTTTGACTAATTACCCTATAAGGTCTTAATATCTTGAATGGATTGGATCATAATTTTTTACAGGGTTCTGATTCTGTTTTTAAGGGGAAAAAACAAAAAGGGTAGGCATGAATGGCTAAAGGACTGCATATAGAGATCCACATTAATCACTTATTTATTTAGCATGTATCATTCAATGAATATATGATATGCATGTCATCACTTATTCATCTAGCATGTGCTAAAGTAACAGAGTTCACGTCAAATAAGCTTAGACTTTTCAGATGGATTATGAACCATTCAATAAATATAGCATATGCATGTCAGCACTTTATTGCTTAGCATGGACTAAAGTTACAGAAGCTTAATCAAAGCAGCTTGGACTTTTCCAGGAACAGTGCCACAAGAAAATGATGAATGACATAGAAAATAACATCAACAAACATATGAGGCAAAGGAAGCAAAATTGACTAGATACCTTGTACTGCCACCAAATTTTCTGCTTGATATCACCATCATAGTTGAAGCCACCCATAATCTCAGGAAAGGAAAACAACCAAAATGCAGCAATGCTGGGATCTTTCATGCTATCAACTATATGCTGAAACAGCAAAAAGTCAAAACTATATTATTTTCTATGAACATGATAAATTGAAATCAGGTAAAGATGCCTCCACTTTGAAAATCATGCTATCCTCTAATTTGTCAGATGACAGATCATAGCGATCACTTTCCAATGGATATCTAAACAACAAACATGAGTGGATTCCCAAATACAGAGTTTATCAAAAAGAAAAGAAATATAAGTAAAACATGAAGATGCTAGACATGTGGGGTTCTTCCCCACATGTCTACATGAAGCTTCTGGGATAAGCTGGTGGAGTCATGGTGTGCGGCAAGAATGCCATAGCAGATAATGAAATGGATCAATGAGAAGGTGAAGAAATGAGAAATCTTAGTGGGGTATAATATACATGGCTTGTAAGGAGAGGCGTAAGGAATCTGCATGGTAAATGCTCCCAAACTTAGGATAAGTATGGATACTATAAATTGAAATATCCCTTGGTTAAGGGGGTATGATGTCAGAGCTCTTGAAGGTTTATGATTAAGGAATATAGACACTTAAAAAGGGAGTATTACCCAAGGATACAATATCAAGCCAAATGTAGTAAAATTAGATTAGAGAGAGGTGTCAATTGGTATGTATTGTAACTAGAATGCAGAGTCAACACTAAGCCAGTCAGAAAGAAATTGCAAGACAACATGTGCCCAAGAGGGCTCATACTTGCATTTGATTCAAGTAGGAAAGAACAAGAATGCACAAGACACCTCTAGCAGGGTCCCAATTTGAGCAAACCCATGTCTCTAAAGGTATCTCGTTAATTTAGGATTCTCAGGTTAACAATGACCATCCTGCCAATCCACCATCGATCCTATATGCACAAGAATAAGACATAAAATGTCCTAAATTGCTTGAAATTCATAATGGGTATTTGTTCTCCATGGAAGCATTGTCCAATTCATGCAAGACTGTGTGGAAAAAAAGGATGACTAGTTTGACTAGCTTGATCATGATAATATTAGAGTACTTCATTGAGATGAAGATGGGCATGTAAATGGCTTATATTTCGTAATTATGATGGTTGGCTTCCAATGGGCAAAGTAAAGTAATGATGCTACAAGATTTCGTAAAGGTGGCATGATACTAGCCTCATAAGGATATTCCATCTTGCTCAAGACATTGTAGGCTTGCCATGGGGGCTCCATTATCTGCAGAAAGTCAAACCATTACAAGGATTGACAAGTTGATTAATTGGACTAGAAAGTAAATCACAAAGGGTAATCCAATAAGCACCAATGACTAGATTTTTCAAAAAATAAATAATGGAAACTGATGAGAACATAGACCACATCTGAATAATCTCAACACACTCTTACAATTTACTACTGTTGCTGCTATTATTTTGTTTTATCACCCATGGTGCTACCAGATAATTAGCCAAATATACTTACCCTCAGTGACATTTTGTTTTTGTGTTGCTGAATATTCCTAGGTTGGCAACCATTCAGAGTCTATCTAGGATTATTGATCTTCTTCTTCATTTTTTCCCCTTTTGAAGAATTTCCAGTTGATCTAAATGGATCACAAAATCAATACACCGGAAAACAGATATTCCACTGCAGTGTAATGCCATTCAGTTCCATTATGGAGCATAGCTTTGATGTTTAAAGCTTTTAGTTCAGGAATCTTCACTTTAGAACAATCAAAGACTTGGGTTTTTAAAGTAGTTACACTGCCATGCATAGCAACATAAAATGTTAGTTACAAGGATTGCTTCCTAGCAATGTCAACCATGTTGTTCATACAAACTCAGCAGATGCCAGAGAGAGATTGAATCTTTAAATTTTGGTTGTAATGATCACATTGAAAGTCTGGAGCTACTTGACTGTATTCATATTATGCGGTCATAGACAAAAACCTGCATCAGCAAATTCACAAAAAAAAATGAAAAACTTACATCGTCCGCAGAGATCCTGACTTGTAATTTGTTTTTGCATTCAGGGCAGCTCATTACACCCTGCAACATCAATAAATATTGCACCCAAAGATCATAACTGACATTTTTCATGTACGGAAAAGTTGTTCAGCTTATGCTCAAAGAGAGGCAAAGCATGTGCCATGGACACCACTTCCTCAATTATTGTAACAAACATAGAGTCGGAAGAATAGTAAAAAGCATATTTTTATTAAACTATTTGGTAAGGTGAAGATGTGCATTTCTGATCAAAATAGACTGAAGTCAGACTGTCAGAGAGAAGCTTTCAGAATATGATATAACAGAACATCAGGTTCAAACTACCAATATCAATACTAATGTACAGGGATGAAAACTTGGATAGACATACTTGGCAATACAAGTCTTACCGTTCCATCACAAGTTGGACAGTCTTTAGATGGCAAAGGCATGTTAAGATCCATGGAGGAGGGAAGGTGCACCAGCTCAGCTCGATTGTCAGCAATGGCATCTGCAATACATTCAGCTGTAGCCTTCTCACCACTGCAAAAGTATCCATAGAAGACAAAAAAAACAGCATATAAACAATTCAAGAGCACTATACTTTTGGTTACAGAACTCATTGGAAAGAGTAAATTATTCATTAAAGATAACATGTCCAGCAAAAAGAACTTTCAGTGCATGCTGATTTTGCTTTGCGATGTACAAAATAATCTCTATAAGATTCATGTTGAGGCAACCAATAATCTCTATAAGATTCATGAAGAGGCAACCATGAAGACAGGAACTACAAAAAAAAGGCCGTTATGTTTCTCGAAACAGGATTCTAGGAACTAGGAAAGGGACGCTGAGAAAATCCTGCATTGCAACATTTTCATGAAGTGACTGCTCTGAAGCCCTGAACCATCAACATGTTGGTTGAAAACTCGAGATATTTTACCATAAACTAGATGATGGTACTTGAAAATTACGAAGCATGCAGCTTATATCAGACAAAGGTATCAGCTGACCACATTCTAAAACGGAGCTCGACAAGCATGTACAGTTTTATCATCAAAGACGACAAAAACAATCTAGCAAGTACCAAGTTATGTGTGGTCTGCTATAGTGATAGAAAATTCATAACTAGAGTAACGCTGATTTATTGGAGTGGCGCTCTTTATGGTACAGTAGTACTGATGCATACATGCACTAGCAGTTTTCAAATTCCAGGCTGGTTTAGATGCATTTTTTATGAATTTTTCTGTCTATGAGAGTCTGGTTTTTTCTATTAGCATGATTTTATTTTGGTGAGCTTTACCCCATTAACTACCTTCTCAAGGTGTAATTTTTAACTTGGTAATGCACCTTCCCTGCTCCTTTGCACATATGACACCGCAGTGCCTGCCATCCATTGCAAGTCTGACAATTCCTGCATACACAAGCAATTAAATGAACAACATGCCAATCTTAACAAGACATGTTCTTCTACCACTTTCCAAGGAGACTAGAAAGATTAAAACAGTAAGCTATATTGGATACAATTCTATCCTCCTTTGGATTCAAAAAATTTCATCATCGTCTTAGTTCATTTTTTATAGGAATAATTTTTAGTCCTTTGAAACGATACACTGCTTTGCTTTCACTGACAATAAATAGGCACTCTCCAGCTCTCAGCACAAGTTAAAACAGAATCATGACAACACAGGGGGCAAGAAAAGGAACAAAGCTCCGCAATTCAAGCACAGAATATCTTCACCACACAGTCAAAAATAAATTTGTAGGCAATTGCTCAAACATTTCAGCTCAGCGTCCCTAAAACTTCAATGTGAACAACATGACATTTATGTTATTATGAACAATATGAAAAGCAAACCAAATATGATGTACTATCACCCTTTAGTCAATTTACATCGTTCCGCACTGATATAATATAAGTTGAATCTTTGAGTTTCCTAGAAAGAAAGCTCCTCATAGAACTTCATGTGGCCGACTATAACAAGGGTTTGGTTATCAAGTGAAGGACATCACAACCAAGAAAAGGTTATTAAACACGACAAAAATATAGCAATTCAAAATGCCAACAAATGGGAGAAAGCTATCCTCAGTCACACATCATTTCTGATTCATTCTGACAGGCGAAAAGGCAAATTTGCAAGACAAGCATTTAGTATATCATTTCGATGACAGTCTTGGGAAACCACTCTGTAAGATAGATGTATTAAAAATACCGACTTCCAAGGCTGCCTTGGTAACAGTTGTTCCCAAAGTGACAGATGTTTCATATTAAATTTTTTTTAAAAAAAAAAAATTGACTTATCAGCAGTCACAAAATCATAATTTAGCAGCGAGAAAGATATTCAACTGTATAGATAGAAAAATCAGCATCAAGAGTTCTGCACAATACAATGGATACCATAATATTATCATGACAAGATCATACTGGAATAGAACAATTATTGACATAAGCAAGGGTCAGTACCTTTGACATATCACCTTCTTTCCCATCTCCAATGCAATATCATAGGTCCCCAAAGTAGCAACAACCTGCAAAGAAGATAAGAAAACAATTCGGTGACATTTCTATCAATACCATTCCGAAATCCAAAACAGGAAAAAAAAAAAAAAAAAAAAAAAACACCTATTATGGAAGAGAAGCGAGTCAGCCTAACCAAATGAGAAGTGTAACTTAAAAGAACCACTAGGTCAACATGAAGGTAATCAAAATCTCAAAGCTAGGACAATAGCATATATGCTGCAAGAAGAACATTTTGGGTACAAAAGGTGAAGTACTGTAAGTAAATTGCAGAAAAGTGAAATGATCTTCAAAATTAGTGTTCACCCAAAATGACCCGCAAAGTAGCAAAAAAGAGGAAGCAGATAGTAGGAAATTGTGCTAGCTCTGCATACACAAATAATTGCATAAAAAGCAAAGATCTCTAGAATGTTGTTCCCAACCCATATATGACATGAAAAATTGCTTACATCATGAAGTGCAAGAAATAGATGACTTTAGGTTATATCCCGCAACCAAAACTTTTTCATAGAATTACAAATAATAGGAAGATTGCATAAAAGTACAATGATCCAGCAAAATTGTTACAGTTGCAGGAAGCCATCAATGTAGCACTTTAACCAAATGATTCGAAATGCCACCGAATTATCATCAAGGTTTAAACCACCACTATGAAACCCTATGTCAAATGCCACTTGATACATAAGTGAACAAACACCGGGTGTCCCATTTAAGCCAAGGAGAAATGCAACTAAAAAAAACATGAAAACCCATGTGTGTAACGATAAGTAAAATGAAAACAGCCCATAAAGTCTCTGGCTCTGCAAAAACCAACACACAGTGCACAGGACATACATGGCACAAAATTACAAAAGACCAGGAAAGGTCGAGAATTTATACAAAGATAGAAGCATAGGAGAGCTTGGAGACGAGCTCAGGGACACCAAAGCCACGAGGAGCGGAGCCAGCAATGTCAAAAGCAAGAGTGAAAGGAGACAAGACAAGTTTTATTGGGAACTCGAAAATATCAATCACTTGTTGGCCATAACGAGCAGTGAAGAGCTTGTACTGTAAGTCAGCGAATTGCTTCACACTCTTTATCAGACGGTCTGTTCCTCTCGACATGGCTAAGGTGGATAGAGAGGATAGAGCTTGGAGCTGGAGATGTATTCGTGGGCGGCCTACCTAGCTTGCACTGCTGAAGTAGGGGGTGGGTCTGAAGCCATGGGATAAAACCGAACCAAAACAGGGTAAGGAATTTTTTACAGGATAAATTGGTTTCATTATTTCTTTTTCTTTTATTATTAAAATTAAATTTAAAAAAAAAAAAAAACTAAAAGAGCGAAATAAAGTATTGCATCCTGTGATTTCCTTTTTCATTTTTTTTCTTTGTTAATTAGTTTTTTTTTAATTTATTATTTAATATTGTATCGATTCATGTTATTAATTTATTTTAATTTATTTTTTATATAGTTATTATAGTTTAAACAAATCTTAGATTGATGCTCAAATTTCATGAAAAAAATTTGATTTTATTATTTATGAGATATTAAAAATAAAAGGATTAAAATTAAAATATAAAAAAAATAGCAGCTCTTTTTATAAAAAGAAAATATGGTATAAACTATAGTTCTTTTTTTATTTGCTTTGTATTTTTTTTAATGAAATCATATGTTGTGTGGGTTAGGATTTTGGATTGATAATTTATTTCTATTTATTTTTTATATCATTATCGTAGTTTCAAAAAAAATCTAATATTAGGTTAATGTCAATTTTACAAAAATAAATTCAATTTTATTATTTAAAAAGATAAAAAATAAGGGGACCAAAATTAAATCAAAGAAACAATAGGACCTTTAAAAAAAAAAGACATTATTGTATTAGCGCTTTTTTGGTTAATTTTGCATTAAATATTTTTATTTTTATTTTTGTCCATTTAGTTTGGTAATTAAATGATTTAGTACAAAACTTTATTTTATTCTATTTTAGTTTTTTTAGTTTGAATTGGGATAAAGAAAGCCGGCAATAAATATTAATTTAATTAATTAAGTAATTAAATGGTTTAGTCTGAAATTTTATATATATCATTGGTTTAATTAATTAATTACACCCTCTAATGACAAATTTATTAATAAACAGTCAATCAATTTTCTATTATTTTGTTTTTCTTAAGCCTGACTTTTTCATTTTTTTTCTCTACTTTTGGTTTGTGTTTTTTTTTTTTTACAAAAAATAAAGATCTCCCGTTTCTTTTCTTTTGGTCTCTAACAAGAAAATCCAATAAAAATCAAATCAAACATGTTTTTCCATAAAATTACTAGACATTATTCTCATCTCTTTCTTCTTTTCTTCTTCATTTCTCTCTCTCTCTCTCTCTCTCTCCCCCCCTCCCTCCCTCTCTCTCCATTTTTTTTTGTGAAAATAATAAATATATGTTGTGTGATTCTCTACACTTTTATTAACGTGGCTAACAATTTTTGAGTTCTTGATAAATTTACTTGGATTTTTTAAATTTGATTTAGAATCCATAAGTTTAAGTTCAATTCTAATTAGCACTACCACCAAACTCGACAAATATAAATAAGGTAAATATGTAAAAATCAAAAGATATCGAGGTATGGTAAGAAACTTACTTTATTTAATGGCTAGTAAACCCGATATCATGTTTAGCATTTGTTTATATACTAGATTTCAAGTTAGTCCTAGAGAGTCTCACATTCGTGCCGTTTAGCATATTTTTAGATATTTAAAAGGCATAATCAAATTGGTTCTTTGACACTTTCAGATAGATAATTTTGATTTGACCTATTTTTTAGACTTCAACTTGGTTGGTTGCATAGTCAATAGGAAACGCATTAATAGGACTTGTCAATTCATAAGACATGTTTTAGTTTTATGGTCTAGCAAAAAAGCAAAATTCGGTGGCAGATTCCACTATAAAAGCTAAATATATTGACATTGTGTCATGTTATGCTCAAATATTCTAGATGAAGAAAACTCTCATGGACTTTGGTCTTAAATGAAACTATATTCCAATATTTTGTGATAACACTAGTGATATTAATTTGACTAAAAACCCTATCCAACATTGTAGTACTAAGAACATTGAAAATAGACATCATTTTATTTGTGATTATGTTTAAAAAAGTGATATTATTCTTAATTTTGTGGTCACGAAGAAACAAATTACAAAAATTTTAACAAACTCATTAAGTAAAGATAGATTTTATGCTTTTCAACTTGAACTAGGTAAGGACAATCCTCCTTGACCTCTATCTTATATATCTTATGATATGCATATGCTTGGTGCGTATTCAATATGTATATTTGAATTTTTGGTATGCTTGCATGATAATGTAAATTCATGCATGTTTGCTTGAAAACATTAAATTGATTGCATATTCATGCACAAGTTGATAAAATGAGTCTATTTGAAAAGGTTACACTCTTTTAATCCTTCGAAAAAGAGACAAGCTTTTGGACTTAATGTTCTTGCACCCTTAGTCGAATATGAGAGAAGATTTTGGACATAAATAAGATAAAAAAAAAAAAAGATTTGGTTTACAATATTTTAACCAATGGATATTGGTTTTAGCTATGTTTGGGTGTTCTTTTCATTAAAGAGATGTGATTAAATTAAGAATATTGATTCTCTCTTCCATGATTAAGGTTTATTTATATGGGAAAGTGTTAGCTTGCATAATTTCTTATTTCTCTCAAAACTATCTAGTCAAATATAACACATCATTTCCCTTTCCTTTTCTCTTCTCTAAAAATGAAGTACAATTTATTGTCCATATTTTTTTTTTATGTCTTTTAACTCTTGAAAGATTCACTCAACTTGTAAGCCTTTAATGCACTTAAATATTATGTTGTTTCATGTTCAAAATCAAAAATTTGCACTTAAACATCTAAAGAAGCTCTTGGCCATTTCATTCTTTTTCTTCACCAAGAGCTTTTAGCCATTCCATTTTATGCACCAATATGTCCTATATCTCTATTTGATTTCACAAACACTTAACACATTTCTCTACCTCTCCAAACAAAGCATTCACCCTCTTTTAAAAACAAACACCTAAAAAACTTCAAAATAATTCATAGAAAAAGACTAACTTTCTCGTCCTCAAACTATAAGGTGATCAAGACTCCTCCTCTTCAAAAACCACCAATTTGTCTTGGACAATCTTCTCACTTATTTATTTCATATAATATTCATGAGTTTCCTTTATAGGATAGTCTATATTTTTCCAGGGAGTTTTTTGTTACCTAAAATTCATATAGAAAGGATTGCACATAAAAGCTTTATGAGAGAAATATTGTTAAAGGGTGTAAGGTAACTCTAAATGATTTAGGTGTTTTTTCTAAAGTAAAGAAATTGTTAGTCTATGCTTATAGAATAGAAAAATAAGGTGTAAGAAAATATTTTTATGAAAAATAAAAGCCAAAAAGTCTATGTTAATATGGTGAGACAATTCTAGGCCAGTTTTGAGGCTAATTCTAGGTTAAATGGCAACCTCTAGACATATGAACCCATACATATGCATTCACACATATGCATGCACATGACTGAAAGTACGCTCACAAAGCTTCTTAAAGTTTAAGATATTAAATTAATTAGACTCTCATTTCCTTTGACCACTTAAAACGATAGTTTTCTTTTTATTGCACATTAACAAAAATTAAAGTTTTTGGGTAAAACATTATAGCCATTTTTATTGTTTATCATCTCACAATTCACTATGAACTGTAATAGTAATTTTTAAAAAATTTCAATTTGGTCTTCAAGCCTTTTGTTTTACACAAATAAGCCCAAATTATAGCCAAATTTCATATTAGTTTTTAGAGGTAAAGGCTTAATTGAAAAAAAAAGGGTTGAAGTGGAAAATTAGGTAAAATAGGTGGCAAGTCTATAATTTTTTGAAAAGTTCATTTTAGTCCCCTATAGTTTTAAGCCATTGGTAACTGGTCCCTATAATTTAAAAAAAAAACATTTGGTACCAAACTTCATTCTCCTCTTTTTTCAATCATTTTTTGGGTGGAGAAGAGAGAGGGATTTGTCGAATTCCGACTTAGAAAGAAAAAGTTGTCACTGGATAAGATTTCGGTCATCAAAACAGTCAATGTTTGTGTCAAAACGTTATATATGATAAGGGAGATTAATATTAGGTTTTTTTTACCTTGAAAGAAACCTTAAAAAACAAATTTGATCTCAAGAAGATTTTTAGTTGCAGGTTGGGTTTTTTTTACGTTTTTTAGGCCATGGATTAGTTTAATAAAGTTTTTAGGGTGTTTCCTAGGTATTTTGGGTAAAAAATAAGTTGAAAATAGGTTTTTAAGTTAAAAAAAGAACTCTATTTTTCTAGCCACACTAGTGGCTGGATTCTGTGATTTTTAGACGACACATCATTTGTTTTTTTGATTGGGCCAAACATTAGACCTGGCTTACCAGACCTAGCAATGCCAAACCTAATTTTTTTTCTTCAAAATTTTTATTTTTTATATTAATGGCTTTTTTATATGTGTATTTTAAAATAATTTTAAAATTTATTTATTTTAATTAATATCCTTTTCGCTATGATTTGTTTTAGGTTTTTTAGCCTTTGTTGAATAGCGATTATTATTTTTAATTATATTGAATGTGTTTAATTTTTTCATAGGTTATTATGATTCATTTATAATTTTTTTTTGTGTATTCTATATAGATCAAATATTTATTTTTATAATGTTTTTAATTTGTTGCATAATATTTTTTTCTTTTATGTTATTCAATAAATTTTATGTATGTGTTAATCTCTATTACAAATTAATTTTCATAAATAAATTCATTAAACACAATCAGGTAAATGACCCGTATTCTGATATTAAATATCTTGATCTACATTGGTCTCTTTATTTTTTCAATAATGTTTTTATTTATTGTTAATTACATTTTTTTCATTTATTTATACAATGGTTTGTTATTTATTTAATTGGATACATGCATAAGTTTTTTGAATTACATTTACAATTTTTTTA
>Ga0307518_10003175_pt1 | contig 11873 bp, 8 predicted proteins | sample 25_EM_MG_FD_203889 | JGI IMG/M metagenome (GOLD analysis project Ga0307518, IMG submission 203889) | Populus trichocarpa ectomycorrhiza microbial communities from riparian zone in the Pacific Northwest, United States - 25_EM | ecosystem: Host-associated > Plants > Roots > Unclassified | place... | reverse complement strand
GCATAGTAGCCGAGAACGACTGGCAGGAACACGGTGACCAGATTGTACCATGAGACGACCACTCGCTGCTCGTGCCAGTAACTTGGAGCTACTTGTACTATTCGGTCCTTCATGACTGACCTGTATGGACAGTCAGCGTCAAATTTGTATCAGAGGCGTTAGAATGAGGTCGAGGGATTCTAACCATGATTCCATGTTCATCGTTGTGCCAGACTCCAGTTAGATACAGCGGTATGAAATGGTCTGATGAAAAGCCATTGAGCCTTGACTTTTAAGTCGCCAATCGCTACCGAATAAGCGCTGACACACGCTGGTCATGACGTGGCGAAGCTCCTCAGAGACTCTTCTTCTTGCCAGTTGGACCAATTGGACGTCGTCATATGGCGATAAGTAGGTGCTTCAGAGCAACGCTGGGGCAATGTAACATCGTGTCATCGTCGAGGCTCGATGTCGAGGAAGTTATCCTTGTCACGATCATCATGTCGGGTTATCGAGTCTCGGCCTCAAAACCCCGATCGAGTCTTTTCGCACGGCCGCCACCATCCATATAAGGAGCAGTTGCCGGCGGATGCTGTGTTTGTGGCGGTGCGTGTGTGTGGTGCCGGCGGATGTGCCCGTGCTTTCTGCATTGCCCCTTCGCCATCCAACCTTTTATTGATCATTGTCTATGTACAAGGGAATCCTGAATCACTACGTCTTTCACCGAATCCGCAGACAAGGCCAGCGGCTGACATCACCTCGAGATCAGGTGTTGGTATCGCGGGAACAATAACAATAACTATCTAGATTCTAACTACTCTAGTGAGCCCGTAGCCAACATCAGGCCAACACTGCTTACTGACCAGTGACGGGGGCCATGCTCGCCATCACATCTTCATATCAAGTTAGTCTCGTTCTCGCCGGGCCGAGATGCTGCCAGTGACACTGGATTTGCTGTACTGTGTAGCTGGTAGGTTTGATCCCACGTGTGCTGATTGGCCATATGTTGCGGGTCTTACTGGGCGTCACTTGCTATCAGCGAGACCTGCTGTGTTAGAGCACCTACACACGAACTATTGTCAAGGGTTTCTACTTCGATACCGTAGCCACAGCATCTACTTAAGCTGCAATGCTTCTCGCATGAATCACCAACATTGCTGCATGGTAAGTCCTTTTGGCATGTGAGGCGGCCCTTATACTGATCAGGAGGGGGGGAGGGGGTCCGTACAGCATGACTGAATTGACTATTCTGATACCGCAGATCCCTCCCTCGAGGCAAAGTCGTGTATTTGAACCACATAGTTAGCTAGCGCCCTGTTCCCTGCTTTATCCCATCCAGTTACCTCTCACGCAACTCTAACTCTTCACTACACATTGGCTTCACCAATATGGCCAACGGAGATACTGACGTTTCGGAAGACAAAACATTGCAGTATCTAATCACACACATTTTTTGTCCCCTGCAGCTTCCTCAGGAGGACGATCACTCTCTCGACAACGATCGCGCTCTATCCAACACGGTATCTAGCGCGGCCTATGCTTACTCCCAACACACCAGCGACTCAGCCAACGCCCAGTGGCGACACATCGAAAAGATGCTACGGAATCTTAATCATGCCATGTCCTTGAGTGTGCTGGACGAGGCGCTCCTGGACTGCCAAATTAAATCCATGGAAGTAGGAGGTACGAATTGTGTGGCGTTCATCATTTCCAGTCACGCTCATTACACACAGATGTCCTGGTGTATTTAATTCGTGCTCAGAATGCTGCCGTGATGTTCAGAAGGCAGCCAGAAGAGACGATCGTGGAATCATTCGAGGTGTCTCCACGCACAGAAGCGGTGATGGGTGCCGCTGGCAAACTCGTGTGCTCATACCCTGGCCCCGCCATCGCCGTTCCTAACAATCATCTCGATGACGCCTCGTTTCGCGCGGAGTTGGCCAACTTTCTCAGTAAGATGGACAAAGACGTCCTGGCAGTTCCTACGACTCGTAAGGCTGGCTCAGAGGTCGTTGAGGAACGAGATACAACGCATCCACGCTACATTACAGAATTGCTAACTGGCATTTTGCGTGCGGTTGGCCGGCCTGCCGAAATAAACCGGATCAGCAAACGCATTGGCGATGACGTCGTATGGAAGGATTCAAAACTTCCTTGGCGTCGGTCGCCGCTCTGGTTGGTGATCAGAGTCACAATGCAGACCACTCTCGATCGCAACGGTCTTGGCCGAAACGTGTACAAGACCTTCATGTTATTCTTCATGAATGACTTAGCTCACCAGGCTCGGCTCCGCGACATGTCTAATGAGGTGTTGCAGTGGATGTCAGCCAAAGTTAGTCGTCGGCTGACAAAACTCGCGGTAGAGGCTCCAGAGTGGCTATCGGAAGCTGTGCTGGAGACCTGTACGGACATTCGAGTCATCTTAAACAAGAGGTGGACGCAGGTGCAGGCCGAAGAAGCTATTTCCCCTGCATGGAACCCGTCGGCGCTCGACTTCTCGGCGGATACCCAGCTAACCCTGCTTGGCAGCACTGAATACATCAGCAATGCGCTCGAGACGCAATACTCAGCCTCTCCACCTTACAGGTTTGAGCCAAAAAGTCGCCTTCGAGGTGCTTTGAAGGATTTTCTGTCTGCGGATGGGACATTCTTCCGGCGTGCCTTCAATGACGAGTCGTATATGACGCTGTATGATTTGGAGCGAGAAGTCGGGGAAGGGATTGATGATTGGGTTGCCAGTATCTCCGAGCTAGCCATTGACGATGCTTGCGAGAGACTTGAACTTCTGGCAAACAGCTATTCGTCCTCTGCAAAGCAATCATATGAAGGCAATCCCGAGGATTTTTCGCGGATGCTTCTGACTGTCATCGAGTTATGGATTGCGCTGGACAAGCTCGTTGTGAAGCAGATCCCCATCTTACGGGACTACTCTCCCGAGATACCCATTTCGCTCCTGGAACAGCTACTTCTTCGTGATCCTTTACACCTGCGACGGCTCCCTCTTGCTGTCGGGTATATACGACAACGTGCTTGCAAGGCACAAGATGGATACTTTGTCTTTTCGGATGCATTGGACGAACGAAGTTTTTCAATGCGTTATTTCGACCAGTCACCGCACTTGCGGTCCCTCAGAGACCGCATTCTTGATGATGCGCGCGCCGTAAAGGAAGATAAATGCTGGGAGCTTGCAGAAACAAACAAGCGTTATGCAACACTCTGTCGAGAGGCATTTTTCACTAGCCATACTTATGTGCCTGACTTGTATGGCCAAGAGGTACACGATGGGTGGAATTGCCGGAGTTGTATACTTGGTGATGAAACGATGAAGATGAAAATCTCGCTGCACGAATGGCCGCTTCCAACGGACCCACAACACGTCGCAAGGGTTGTCTTCGAGCTCGACTGCCCTGTTTCATTTAATATGTGGCGCTCAGTCATCTTCAACCTTCTTGTGGATGTTTGCTCTCAAAGTCCGAAACCTGTCACACCCTATATCGTCCTCCAGGATTATTCTGGACTGCACGGTCGTTATGTAAATCACAGCAGATCCCGTATCACGTTGGCATCGGATACCAAACCGTTCACACAATCCCACTACAGTACAACCTTTATTCCTAGCGAGGAAAGCGAAGTCTGTGTCAACAATGGCCTCACTTTCTATGGTTTCGACAAGAATGCATCCATCAGAGCCTGTGCAGCATTCAATGCTTGTGACATTTCCTCTCGCTGCGCATATCAGCTCCCTGCAGGCCCATATCAGAACCTGCAGCAGTACCTGAAGGACACCACCCATACGTCGAACGAAGTACTTTGCAATCAGGCAAATTGTCACAAAGACCTCTCGATCCATGAGTTCATAGCGTTTGGACATCTGCGCAGTGGCTCGTCCTTGCAATGGCTAAACATGCTGCGGGAGGTTCGTGCCAACACGCTGCGATTTCGCCGGGACGAGATTCATTTCCTCCTCGCCCAAGCGTCTTGCCAAGTGGGTCCTGTCTCACAGGCGAGCAAGCTTGAATGGCACAATGAACTATCCCGCCATTCCTTCCAACGCTCATTCTTAAGGGAGCTGGACGTTTTGGTGACGAGTGTATCAGGAAATTGGTTGGAGGCTATGACGATGGCTACTGCAGCTCTCCTGGTATCTCGGATGCTGGCTACAGACGTTAAACCCCGCAATACGACCACAGATGCACAAGCACTTGACCTCCTTCACAAAATCCGCGAAGAGACTTTTTCTTGGGTGTTGGAGCTCTCGAGAAAACTGGAAGACGCCAACGAGGCTGAGAGGGAGAACCTCCGAGGACAACTTCGCGTTGTGGCTGCCATCTGCCGCAGTACTTTCGAAGTCGGCTTGATCGATGCAAGGCAGCTCTTACGCGCTCCTAGATCTTTCCAGATTCTGCTCTCGTGTGCCATCATTATCAATAACAACACCCCTGCCAAATTGGATGCCCTTAGCACGACGTCCCAGCTGCTTATCTCGCGTGACCGTCGCCTAGCATGGAAATTGGAACAAATCGTCAGCAGTTTCATCGAGGAAGGGAATTACGGGATCGACTCTGCGGTCAAACACGTTTTGGATGCATATCGTGAGGGTGAGAAGTGGAAGAGGGCTGGTTTGTCAGAGGGTTGCAGCTGGTTCACGAGCAATACATCTGCCTCTGGGGGTCAACAATCCCAGGAAATTACTCTCAATATTCTCAATGGTACCCTATTAGTGAATGGAAGGCCATTAAGGAGACTTCCTCTCACTATTCAGAGGGATCCTCTCTTTACCTCGATCTTTGGTGGTGTAAGTGATTCTTCAAATTTGGTATGCCAAGTACTAACTCTCAACAGCAGGTTCTTGTGGTCGTTCCCGGAGATATGGCAGGAATGGAGTATGTTACGCATGGTTTCATTTCTGAGCATCGCGTGAGCACCTTCATTCGATTTGTGTTGTACCCTGGTTAATAAGGATATCGAAGGTTTACTTCAACCGGATAGCTGGAAAAGAACTAATAATCAAGGCGAAAAAACGGCAGGGCACTGATGTTTTCCAACTCATTCCTCCCCGCGAGTTGACGCCCGACCTCCCAAGGGTACTGGTCGAGAACCATGTTCACTGGCTCAATCTATCTACTAGATCGATCGAAATCCGTCCGCTCACGAGCTTGTGGCAGTCGTCGGAAGACAACTGGCACATTCAATTTGCACCTCAAGGCGGTCATTCCATGATCAAGGGCCCCTCTATCCTCTTTGATATTCGCAGTCCCACATGGGATATGTTGTCGGAACTGCTCAAGCCTTTGCAGGATCCTCGGGATCTTATAGTGACATGGAATGACCAATCCACCGTGTCTGCGGAGTTACCGCGCTGTGGGCTTTCATTTTTCATCAACAGTGACGGGGAGCTAGAATCGCGCCACCCTCGTGGTATGGTCTATGACAAAGACCAATCCATCGGAACATTGTTCGGGCTCGTCAACAAACTAGTTCTTCGACCCAAGGATAATCTCACAGAGGGACTCGGTCAAAGGCAAGTGTTGATCCCATCGGAGGGCAGTGTTGAATGTGGGAGTCATCATCACCATGTTCGGGTGACGGTGGAAATCAAGGGGCCAGCCGAACAAAACATTTCATACCAAATGTTCCAGATCGACACCGATTTGGGCTGCCTCGTTGGAAACTCTGGTTTAACAAGCAACCTTTACCGAGCTTATCTTCATGCGGTCTGCAGTAACCCAAGTTCTGTTGATCCTCTTACGGGGAAGACCGGGACAGAAGAAGCATTGACTATACTGCGCTCTGCAGGAGTCCGGTCATTTCTGAAGTTTGATCGTCGTGCTGCCAAATTACTGGGGCGTATTGCGTCGTTGACCATCAAGCAGGACTGGTATCCCAAACACTTGCGGTGCATGCAGACTGTGAATTGGGCGAATCTGCCTTCCGCCTCTCAACACCACGACCTCTACTCCTCCTGCATGGCAATCAAGAAGATCCACCAAACCCTCCAAACCCTTCATGAAACTCGGTCTCCAGCAGTGTCTGAAGGATTTCCAACGAGAGATGGTCACCTCCTTCGCCGTATTGGACATCGAGCTGCGCTTCTTGATCCACCTGGATATCGTGACACGCCAGAAGGAAATGGAAATGATGACGCTATTTACGAGGCGAGGGACATATCCACTACCTCCGATGGGACCCGTGCATATAGCACTGCACGCGCTGTTTATTCGTGGTCCCCTAATAAGGTGCCGAGAGTAATGGTCATCCGTTCCTTTTTGGAATCATGGGGACAACCATTGGAAGGGGCCAGCACGCGAACAGTGTCCATGCGCTACAGCAGAGAATGGCTTTCTCCGGAATTGCGTTCGATTTGGCTTGCATTATACAATGCGTGTCGCTACAGCCAAAAGGACCAACATCGCTTTCAACTATTGTTCACCCTTTCTGCGATGGTGTATACGTCTCCGGGTCTCGAAGATCTTGCCTTTACACTGGTCGCATTTGCAACCATTTCACAGTTCAAAGACGAACATCCACCCACATACGCCACCTACTATTACCTCTCTCATGGGTACACACCCTCCTCAATGGTGCTATTCGATTGTATTTCTCACAGTGTGGTGTGTGGCAGCCCAGCCAGTCATGCCTTGGATTTCAACCTCCAGCTCAAACGGAATACTGATATGCTTTGCGGCCAGATAGTGGGGATATGGCCGTGTAGAACGCCACCTCCTTTATATCTCGACCAACAGGTATACAACCATGAAGCGCTCAGTTGCAATCTTGATCGAGTGTTTGAGATTTGCTACCAAAATTGGGAGCTAAAGCAGCACTTGGATTGCATTCAGCATATCCTGAATCAAGCCTGTTACACGGCTTCAAGCGATTCCTTAGAGTATAGCTTCGTTCCTGCCAGGGGAGGCCCTCCTGCACGCAAGCAGGCGATATCTTTAGCACATCTGTTTCATCGGCGGGCAGCCACTGCTCCGTTGGCTCTGCAACTCTTCCCTCAGGCCTCCATACGCTCCCGCTCTGTTGGTTCCGAGGAACTTGGTCAACTAATCGATACGTTTCGCAGGAAGGGGAGAAATTCATTTCATGCCAAGTTTGCTGAGGATCTACACTTCAGTAAGAACCACCTTGTCTACGACGATATCGCGGAATCTCCCAATCAATGCGTAGATCAGTTCAAAGCGCATTTCCACCACTGCAGATCCGCATATCTCCGATGTTTACCAGTGCTCGTCGACACCTTCTCTCCACAGACGCTCAGCGAGCGTGCAATTTTCGAATCGGGCCAGTGGCCACGTATCACAGTAAAAGATCTTCTCGGTTGCCTTGCTTCCAACTCCAGGGTAGCAGTTCCGGCAGGATGGCGAGATTACCTGATATCCTTTGCAAAATTGGCTTTGGAATACCAGCGCTCTCGACGGTTGTTATTATTAGCGACGAATGACGAGCTTGAAGATCTGTGCAAAGAGATGGAAAATACCGGTTGTGTTGGGTGGGATGCAAAATCACATCCAGATTGGCTTCTTCTTCAGGTGGGTTTCATGCTAGGAACCTACGTTGCGCCTATGAATTCTTATCCATGATTCAGCTGGAGGGTAACTTCCTCATTCGTCGTATCCAAGCCAACGTTGCATTTGAGATGATAACACCACGATCTGGCCAAAACACTACTTTGCAGCTGCACATGGGCGAAGGGAAATCGTCGGTAATTGTTCCGATGGTGACCTCAGATCTTGCTGATGGCGATAAGCTCGTGAGAGTGGTGGTACCAAAAGCGCTCACCGCCCAAATGTTCCACCTTCTCGTTGATCGCCTCGGTGGGCTGGTTAACAGGCGCATCTATCATCTCCCATTTTCGCGATCAAAACAGTCAGGAGTTCAAATATTACTTGAAATGCTTGAGGAATGCAAACGTGAACGCGGTATCCTTGTAGTGCAGCCCGACCACATTTTATCCTTGAAACTCCTCAGTGTCGAGAAGCAGCTTCAAGGTGGTAAAGGCGAAGTTGCAACCAAGCTGCTGCAGACACAACAATGGCTCCATTCACATGCTCGCGATATTCTTGACGAATGCGATGAGATCCTGCACGTTCGCAACCAGCTAATCTACGCCATTGATTCCCAACAACATCTAGAGGGCTTCCCGTACCGTTGGACGACCGCACAGCAGATCCTTGGCCTCGTGAGAAAACACGCTGCCGCACTCCACTCGAGGTTTCCGCTCAAAGTTGAATATGAAGGTCACAAGCATGGCGCATTCCCCCACATCCGTCTTCTTCATCCTGACGCTGGGTTCGAGCTGGTTCGCCTCATCACCCGGGACATCATGGGTGGTCAGTTGGCTGACCTGAACCTTACCCAGGTGTCGCAAAGCGTCAAAGACTCTATTCACATGTTCATTACTATGGCTGACGTCCAAGTGTCAGACGTTCAAACTGTACAAGGGTACAGCACAGATACCTCTACGTGGACAAGAATTCTACACTTGCGTGGACTGCTAGCATCTGGAATCCTTTCCTTCGCTTTGACCGAGCGGCGATGGCGCGTTGGATTTGGTCTTGCACCTTCGCGAACTATGCTCGCTGTCCCCTACCGTGCGAAAGACGTTCCAGCTGCAAGAGCAGAATTTGGCCATCCAGACGTTGCTGTGGTGCTTACATGCCTCTCATACTACTACCAAGGGCTGGATCAAAATCAACTGATGTCATGCTTCGAGCTTCTTCTGCAGTTGGACAATCCTGATTTGGAATATGAGCTCTGGGTCCGAGACTGGCTCACTGCCCCGGAGTACCTTCGTCAGGTTAGCGGCATCAACGTCAAGTCTCTGGAACAGTGGAACGAGTATCTCTTCCCTGTTTTCTCGTGTAATCAAGCCACCATCGACTTTTATCTATCACAGCGTGTCTTTCCGAAGGAAGCGAAGGAATTTCCGTACAAGCTATCTTCGTCAGGTTGGGACCTCGCAGAGGAGAGGGTACATGTGACTACTGGTAAGTGATTCCTCCCAGTGATGGAATCTATCAAACGTCTTTCCCCAAGGATTTTCTGGAACAAATGACAGCCGCTATCTGATGCCCACCTCCATTACGCAGCATGACCCAGACCATCAGCGAGGGACCAACGCGAAAGTCCTTGTGTACCTCTTACAGCCTGAGAACGACGGGTATAGGCAAACATCTAAGGATGATGGACAGCGTCGAACAGCGCTGGAATTCCTTGAACTCCTGGTGGCTCAAGAACCAAAAATACGCGTCATACTGGATGTCGGTGCACAAGTACTGGAGCTTACTAATCGTGAACTCGTGGCGGCCTGGTTAAAGCTCGAGCCTGATGCAAAGGCAGCGATCTATTTCAACGAAGACGATGAGCTATCTGTGCTCACCCAAGAAGGGACCACGCAACTCCTGCTGGAGTCGTCCTTTGCATGGCGGCTCGATGAATGTGTGGTCTATCTGGACGACGCCCATACAAGAGGAACAGACATCAGATTCCCGCTTGATTTCCGGGCGGCTGTCACTTTAGGGCCGAAGGTCACGAAAGATCGCTTAACGCAAGGTATGATGATTACCATCGTTGATAGTAGTATCCCCGCTTACCATGAATCCAGGCTGCATGCGCATGCGGAAACTCGGACATGATCATTCAGTGATGTTCTTCGCACCCCTTGATGTGGACAGGGCAATCCGTGCCGCAGCCTCGATCGCAGATGGAGGCACAATCCATGCCTCAGATATCTTGCTGTGGGCAATGCGCGAGACCTGTGCGGAGATTCAGAATCGTGCTCCTCACTGGGCGCAGCAAGGAATTGACCACACGTCACGATATAATGCGTGGTCTAAGTTCTGTCACAAGGAATTCACCTCGAATGAGCTTGCTAGTAGATGGCGTCTGCCAGATGCAAAATCCCTGGAGCAGTTGTATGCACCCACAAGATCCCGCGAACGATGTGCTATTTCTATACCAGAAATTCGTCAGCGGTGCACAGACCTTGGAATTCTCTCCTTACCGGTTTCCAACCTGGACGAAGAGCAGGAGAGAGAAATTATCCACGAAATCGAGCGCGAACGGCAGGTTGGACGCCCCCCACCTGCTGTCAGAGCCGAGCATCGGATCACTGATGACGTCCATCATTTCGTGCAAACGGGCATTTTGAAGTCAAATTCGGACGCCTTCATTCCGATATTCAGCTCTTTCCAGAGCCCAAATGCACCACAGACAGACGAGGGGGCATGGACTCGATGTGTCCTTGCGACATCCGACTTCTGTAAGGTTACCCAAGGAACTGTAGATGTTTCCGAATATCTCCGTCCAGTTAACTGGGTACTCTCGAGGCGTGTGTCAAAGGGAACTCCCATTTTAGTCATCCTCAGCCCCTACGAAGTGAACGAGTTGTCATTGGATATCAAAAAAAGCAAGAACGTCCAGCTCCACATGTACACTCCCCGTGTCCAAAAGGCGATGACTCCACGTGACGAACTTGATCTGTATAACATTTCTACTTCCTCGCGGAATCCAAAACTCAAAGACCAACTCATGACACTCAACGACCAGCTCAACTTATTCACTGGGCAGTTGTACCTGCGCGACTACGAGACCTACATCCGACTCTGTCGTTTCCTCTGCGTTTATGCCAAGGATCTCGAGGGCGAGGGCGACTTTAGGAGAGAAAGCGACGGATTTATACAACCTGCACATCGACCCCCGGGGGCAAGATCTGGGGGTTCTTTCTCAAGGTCACCGCTACCTTTCCTCCGGTTCCTGATCGGGCTCCGCAGGAAAGGAACACCCTTCGCACCCACGCACATGGGCAAGATTTTGGATGGGCGTCTTGTTAGAGAAGAGGACTTTGAAGTGTGAGCCCAAAGTTGAAAGTAATTGATTGCTGGTGTTACTGGTGAGCTGCACTTATTGAAGGGAACATATCATGTACTGATAAGGGGGGCAGATGTTGATTTCATAGTGCTTACTTTCGAATTTACTTGTTTGCAGACTACGCAACAGCTTCTGGTATTTAGTGTAGGACATCTGTCATTCAGTAGCCAAACTGTATCATATTGCAATCATATCTAGTACAATGTAATCTATATGATAAAGTTAATAGCTGAGTCGTCAATGCTGTCTGTTGCTATGGCATTGTCATCGTCCCCACTGTCATCAGCATCATTATCCATCAGTGGCTGTTGTTGTGGTCATGTAGATACTGGAGGAGGTGCTGGTGCTGGAGTTGTGGTAGTCGTGGTCGGGGTGGTGGTCACGAATGCGATCGTGATTGTAGAGGTGCCAGTGCCAGTGCCGGGGCCGTGGTGATCGTGACTAGGGTGGTGGTCACGTCGTAGCATGCATCCTGACGTCGGCAGTGTTGCCATCGTGGGTGCAGGTGCCAGTATGCATGCATGCTGGTGTGCTGGTGCTGGGGTCGTTGGCGTCATTGTCAATGAAGGTGGTGGTCGTGTCACAGTGTGCAAATGAATGTGCGGTCGGGCACTGTGAGTTGGTCAGATGATTTCAATTAGAAAAATGAAGTTGATGAACATGTACCATCTCGACGTTGTGCCATTCTAGTGTGAGTGGGGTCGTGTGTTGCGTTCGTCTGTTTGGGTGTGCAATGCATGCAGTTTAAGTAGTTAACAAAAAGAGAAAAAAAATCCACATGGTGGAGTCATGCTGTGCAAGTGTGTGGGTGCGAGCAGCTGCGCTGTATAGTGTACGCAGGGGCAGGTATTGAGTTTGTAATAATAGTTAGTAAACAAAAGAAGAAGAAAAGACACCAGCCTGAGCGGAGGTAGTCGCACTGTGCTGGCATAGGTGTATGCACTGTAATAGTAGTTAATGAGCGAAACAAACAAAAAGAAAGCATACCTGCATGCACGGAAGTCGTGGTATTGCGAGAC
>Ga0307518_10003173_pt1 | contig 11878 bp, 11 predicted proteins | sample 25_EM_MG_FD_203889 | JGI IMG/M metagenome (GOLD analysis project Ga0307518, IMG submission 203889) | Populus trichocarpa ectomycorrhiza microbial communities from riparian zone in the Pacific Northwest, United States - 25_EM | ecosystem: Host-associated > Plants > Roots > Unclassified | place... | reverse complement strand
CCTGTGTCTCTGTTCCTTTGGCTGAAAATTTGAGAGCTTTTTGCACAAATGCTGCTATTTTGGTCAATACAGTTCTACTGCATTTTGGTCCCTGGAGAGCTGATCCTTTTGCTTGGCACATCAAATTCTCTGCATATACTCGAAAAGACTTGAATTACGGGGCCCCATTGATATAGATTGGAGGGTTGAGATTTAAGAATTTCTGGCCTTGAATTTCAAACTTTTAGTCCAGTTCAAGTAACTTTCACCATAACCATGTAGCTGTAAAGTTCTTTGCATAAATATACTACACCAGCTAAGTCAAAACAGCAACATCCTCAGAACTCCCAGCTTGAAACAAGAACTAACATGTGGAAATCATTGGAGAATAATTTGTTTCAACATCCAAGCAACTGCTCAGGTTGCAGTAAATGGGAAGGGCCAATTAAACCCCTACTGAAGAGAATTAATTGCTACTCTGGATGACAATTACAGGGAAACTCTAATCCGTATCGAATAAGCCTAGCCCTACCCTGTCAATTGAACAAATTCATTAGCAATGTTAAATTACATTTGTTTTTTATATTACCCCCGGCCTTTCTTTGCCAAATGACCAGTCTTCCGCTTGTGACGACTGAAATCTGACACAAATCTGAATGTCTGGCCACAGCCTTCCTCAGCACATACATAAGGACGAGCACCTGTGTGAACCCTGATATGTTCGGTCCGGGCCCATGCCCACTTGAATGTCATCTTGCATCCCTTCCAAGGGCACTTGAGAGGGCGGTCATCTATATGGACTCGGCGATGCTGCACCAGATATTTGTGCGAGAAAAACTTCTTTCCACACCCCTTGACTGGACAAATGTTTCTTTTGTGCAGTGCAAGCTCCTGTTTCGATACAAAACTCATTCTGCACCCGTCAATGTCACACTGATATTCTGCCTCCTCGTCTTTCATTTTAACATTCTTTCGCCCAGCTGGAGCCTTCACTGCTGTAGCATCCTTCACTTTTTTCTTGATGTTCTGCTTCTCTTTCAGCCTTGTTAACGACTGTTTTGGAGCCTTTGAGAGTCTTTTCCTGAGGCGCATGCGAGGTCCACCTCGCTCCTCTTCAGCATGTGAATCAAACTGTCTAGCATTCATATCACTTTTACCAAACCGAAGCTGAGGAGTTTCTGGCTTTATTTGTCTCTCTTGTTTCATTAATTGTGGGGTCTCTTTTTTTATCATCTTAGGGGCACTCTGTTTCAGTTGCCGAGGAATCCCTTGTTTCATTGAAGATTTCTTCTGCTTGCTTCGAAGAATAATCCTGTCCTGCTGATCAGAACTATTCTCCAGTAAGTCATCTGAAACAGCTTCTTCCCTCTCCACTATATTGGGTTGCTTGCCTCTAGGAGTCTTCCTAAGGTGCCGATGAATATTATTCTGCCACAGATCATCAGAAACTACATCTTCACTCTCAATAGAGTTGGCCTTTTTGCGTTTTGGAATTCTTCTGTGATGCTGATGACCATCATCCTCCTGCAAATCATCTGAAGCTGCATCTTCACTCTCGACAAATTTGGCCATTTTGCTTCTAGGAATTCTTCTGTGCTGCCAGTGAGTACTGTCCTCAAGAGAATCATCTGAAATTGCATCTTCCCTTTCAACAAATTTGGATTGCTTGCTTCTAAGAATCCTTCCATGCTGCTGATGGATATTTTCCTCCAACGAACCATCTGAAAATGCATCTTCCCTCTCAATTAATTTGGCTAGCTTGATCCTAGAAAATCTCGGGAGCTGCTGAAATGCACTTTCATCCAATGAATCATCGGAAACCACATCATCCCTTTTAATGACCTGGGCTCGCTTGCCTCTTGATATCCTCTTGTTGTGCTGTTTAAAGCCATTCTCCAATGAATCATCTGAAATTGCACTTTCCTTTTTGACATATCTCAAAAGTTTGCTCCTAGAAACTCTCCCATGTTGCCAACGAGAACTCTCCTCTGGTGAATCATCTGAATTTGCATCTTCCCTCTCAGTATATTTTGCTAGTGTGCTTCTTGGAGCTCTCCCATGCCACTGATCACTGTTATCGTCCAGTGAGTCATCAGAAGCTACACATCGTCTCTCAGAACATTTGGCTTGGTCGCTTCTATGAACTCTCCTAAGCTGCTTTCGAAACTTGTTCTCCACTGAAGCATAAGAAACTGTATTTTCCCTCTTGATAGATTTGGCTTGCTTGCTTCTACGCATTCTCCTATACTGCTGACGAACATGTTCAGCTAATGGATCATCTGAAACTGCATCATCACTCTCAACAGATTTGGCCCATTTGCGTCTGTAGCTCCCATGCTGCTGATTGCTATCCTCTACTAGATCATATGAAATCTCTCTCTCAATGTCTTCAGTGTTTTTCCTATTGTGAATTCTCATATGCTGCCTATGAGAATTATCCCCCACCGAGTCTTCTGAATCTGCTTCTTCTGCTTCCAGACACTTAACTTTCTTAACAGTCCTGCTCCCTGCTATTATTTTCCTCTTCCTCCCAGATTTTCTACTGGTTTCATTTCTGTGGATGGTTTGTGGTTTTTTCTCAAGCTTTTCATCAGGAGTGGCCAAAGCATGGAAGCTTCTTTCTTGTTCTTGTTCTTGATTTTGATATACAAAATCCCTTTTCACTAGAAAGGGATGAACTTGATTTGACATCCAAACTTTTCCACACCATTTCCCTGCCACAACTTTTTTTGGCTTCCCAGATCTCCTTCCATAAACCTTAAATTTTGGGGGTGAACTAACTGGAGAAGCACGACCAAAGGCATTGTATATAACTGAATTGTATGGCATCTGCTTACTATAAAGAGGAGATCGGCTGAGGTTGGCACTGTAAAAAAGATTGATCCCCAACTTTACAGCCCAGTCCCCATTCCCTGGTATGGCTTCCTCAGTATCCAAAGCTGACTGGATCCTCTCCTCATCCTCTTTGGCAGCATCTCTGAAAGTAATGTCATTCCATAGATGATCAATTCCCAATTCTTCTGACACTGACTTTGCTTCTGCTTCAATCCTGGGATACTCTGTAAATGTTGCACAAAAATCCATGAATTCAAGTAAACAGATAAATAATATGTGACTTCTTGCTACAACTATTGATATAATTTAAAGAGATGAAGGACTTGAACATAAATATACCAATCTGATGAAAAAACTTTGGTGGGTAGAGTTGCCATATTAATCAATGTCACACATAGGTTACACATTTACTAAAACTTTCTCCAGCTTAAGTGACATTTTTCACAATTAAAGTGAAGGCTTGTAGAGAGTTGATCTGTGTAATATAGAGGACAATAATGCAATTTTCTTACTGCACCAGTGATAGGGACAAAATAATACCATGAAGCAGCACCTCCCTTTTCATCCATGGTACACTGTTCCTTCTCTTAAAAACACAATCCCCACGATCATGTTCTCTTCAGAAATGGGGATCTTGTTGTGTAGCAACCAGGATGATTGAAAAGGAGGATAGGGCTTCAGGGGGTATGAAGTGCACACAGATGAGAGGAAAATTCTTGCCTTGATAACTTTTTTTGGCATGTGGGAAGTGCTGTATCATAAACTGATTAAAAGCTCCACTTATGATTCTGATCTAGCAAACAATATTTTGTTTATTTTTTCCTAAATTAAGGATTTTGCAGATTCCTTGTCTTGTAAATAAGCTTCTTGTTTTTTACGTATCGCACCTCTTGGTGCTCTTTTTAAATTTTTTTGCTTATAATGGAGATAATAGTTTAGTGTTAATCAAGACCAATTGCAGTGGGTTAAAATGGTATATGAGACTCTAAAGTCTAAACCATTATGAACTGGTACGAAGTATGGGTTCACTTAAAACAGAAAAGCAAAACAAAACAGGTGCACATTTCCCCATTCTAGGGTCACTCTTGCCACTTGAATGTTGCAAACCAGCCTACTGCAAGTGTGCTGGTATGACCACACTCAATTATCTCATAATCTCTACATTTGTACTTTTATCATGCACTACTAAAAATAAAAAATAAAAAAAGCCCAACAACAAGAAGTTCATTAAATTTGATTTTGAAACAACAAACATAAATAAAAAAGAGGGAAGGTAGAAAGAGAAGGTAGTGCTCATTCCATGAATGAAGAACTTCTATGGCCTCAACTACACAAAAATAGAAAAAGAAAGACACACCTGGATGGCAAAGAAGGAATATATGTACTCCACCGATTTGACGAAGTTGTTGTTCTATTTCTACAGCATGCTCAAGACAGAACACGTGCAAGCACGAAGAGTCTCTATCAGATCTTTGGGTAAATGGCATATCTGGATTCTCTATTGGTACAGTAGGCCTGTTAAACTTTGTTTTTTCAGTATCATGGACAATTGGGGAACAATTTAAAGACATGTGTGGTATTGAAACCGGATCTCTGTATCTACCATCCAAACCATTTGATTCAATGCAAGCAGGGTTATTGGCTGGGAATCCAAAAGAACATCCAAGAGTATCATCACTTCTATCCTTGAAATTATCTGGCCTATCTCCATGTTCTGGATACATATCAATAGCTTTGAAAGGAACATCACCCCGCTGATCATGTTTTGATGGAGATAGAGGGTGACCACCAGTTTCAGCATCATAGTACTTCTGCTTGTAAGAAGGGCAAGCAGAACTCTGACCCTGATATTTGCTTTCTAATGAACAGTTTGTGAAGTTAGTTTCATCATGGCAAGATAGACCTGCTTCAACCTGATCATCCTCAGAATCAGACGAATTTCCATAATTCAAAGCTAATAGGCCAAGAGCAGAAGACTCCATCTGTTTTGCAGAACTGGAAGCCACTTCAACACTTTGATCTGCCATCTGAATTTGGTAATTAAGAGATTGAACAGGGACATCATATAAACCAGCCACGGTATTCTTTCTCACCCATCCTGTTTTAAAGTAAAAGATATCCATATTGAAAACTGGCATCCATAAGAAGGAAATCCGGAAGCCAGAAACAAAAGCGCAAACAAAGACATACAATATGCAGGTTAAATATAATATGTAGCTGGTTTAAGAATTGTGTTGATATAGAATGAATTTTGGCAGCAGCATATGCAGTTTGATCTAAAATAGGTCCAGCACACCAATATTTCCCCCGAGAAGATTATAATAGCATGCAGCAGATTTTTTATATTCATTGACTCATCATTGTCTGACTAATCCAAAGATCTTTCATTGTCCATTTCAAGTTGAAAAGAGATAATCCAGGGAAAGTATTGTATAAATAGAACTGCCATCTATTCCAGATAACTTGTGAACATGACCACTTTTTTTCTGAAAAAATCACACAAACATGAAAAGGGACTTTCCATATTAACACACCGCATCTGTTCTGTAATGTATTGGCCCCAAGCATTTTCATATTTATTTCCCTCCAAAAATTAAATATGTTCTTTCCCAGTGATCCCTTTCCTAATCTCTATGAATGTCAACAAATACCATTGCATCAAAAACAGCAATTCTGACTACCAACCGATATAACCACAGAAAAAGATTTGCAAGGGGATTGAGGTATAATTGAATTTGAATCAACCTGCCTAAATCCTTTCTCCTCCTAAGGTCAGGTCTTAGCAGGAGGCTTCAACATTGGTATACTGATGCTAAGGGTTCATATTAGGCAATCCAAACAATGCGTCATCATGCAATTAAACACATGGTTGGGACTTGACTTTGACTACTACATTATCGTGTAATAGAGGCAAGTAACATAAGAGGTAGAGTTTCCATTAAACATACTCATTGAGGAATTCTGCTCAGGAATATTTGCAATCCCACCAGCAACAGTAAAAACATCCCTAGTTACTCCAGAACCAACGACCCAATCATTAAAGAAACTACAATCAGCTGACATGAGGTATCTAGAAGCTGCCTCTTTCGGTTGAATGATGGCAAGACAATCAAAGCTCAAAATTCCACATGTGACGCATGAAAACAGTCTCTGATCTGACAGCTTATCACCATGAATGGGGCTACCTCTTTCAGTACTCATGTTCATACTCTGTGTGCATTCATTTCCGTTTATTGTGGAGAACCTATTCCTTTCACACAAAGAAGCAAACTTCGCTTTCACTGAAAAGAAGCCTTTCACTTGATTAATTTCCTGGTTCTCGTCCATCAAGATGTCATCAGAACCTGAGCTTTTTGAGGATTTCATAAAATCCTTCTGGCTGCTTAATCCAAGGGTGGGGTTATCTCTTAGCTGGGATCCAACTCGTAAGTTTGAACAAACAGAAATGTCTGAAGAACTTCGTGGAAGAAGCACCACTGAAGATCCTTTTCCAAGAATATGAAGCAGGTCATTATTCTGCATCATATTCTTCACAAATTGCTCTTTAACCAGTGTTTCTCCTTCACCCTTTTGCTTATCTTTCAGTCTTGAACTCCGTGGTTTAGCACTGATGTTCACAGGTATTCTGGAAGGTAGAAAATGATAAATATGAGGATTCTCTAATCATAATGAATATTCCATGTGGAATAAACTGTAGCATCCTAACATAGAATGTCAATAGACCAGTTCGCATGCAAGAGAAACTCACCTCGGAATAAAAATACATAATAGAGTTGGATCAACTTAAATTATGAACTACTAAATAATGAGGAGACAATATGAAAATCTTTCTTAAAGTAAAATTCAAGTTAGATTTCCTATGAACTTCCCAGCAGTGTGATGTTGAAGATCTCAAATAAGTTTCAAGAACAGTAGATATAAAATAATGAAATGAATCTATGTTATGGATACAGCACAAAGTTATTCAAAAACTACAGAAAGTCTGAGTTTGAATTAATCCAAATTAAGAAGGCACACTGCCTCCAAATAGTCCACAGGCAAGGTATTGATGAGAATTGTACTGCCAGTACAACAATCAAAAGGGAATGTTGCAGTTGTTCAATCAGGATACCTTGTACAAAATTCAAGAGCAAGATCATAAAGTAACTGGAAATGAGACACCATAGGAGGGTAATTGATTGAAGCTCTTCGAATAGCAGCATCTTTAGCAACTGTCAACCATTCAGGTGTAGCAATATTGGCTGCCTCCCCACAGTTGAATCCTGGATGTCAAAAATAACAGATGAAGCAAGTGCTTGCAAAAATCAACAAAAGTAACAATATAATCACTGTCCCACAGAAAGATACTAAAGTGAAATACAAAGGGAACTTACCATGACTGAACCCTGAATGATAGGCTCTTGGGAAAGTGACCACAAACTCCCCGGCATTTTGAACTAACCTGATTTGGAGCAACCAGAAGCATTACAAATACAGAGATAAAAATCATGCCACATGCAAAACATTAAAGGCTCTATGCAAGTACTATGGTTCGTTCTTTAGGCAGTGAAGAGAAAAGTTGAGATGAAATCCCAGGTCCCTAAAAGATCAGAGATTCTCTTTCCCAGCACTTCAACTCAATTGTCAATCATACTGGACTACTAAACAATCAATTACATTTAACAAAGTCTAAGAAATAGCATCATAAATTTAAAGTTTATATGTAAATGGGTGACCCATATAATGAAATTTTAGTAAGTTATTAGAAAGCTAAAGGAGCGGAACGGGGCAAGGATTCAGAGGGTACCTGCAGCATGGTACACCTGCACTGATAAATACTTCAGGTGACATTACTGTCGTCTTCTCACCGAGAACAGCAAATGTAACTGATAGGAGGGTGAAAATGAAGCTCAGTACTAATGAATCCTCAAAAATAAAGACACTCAGTACTAATGAATCCTCACAGCAGCAGTCATTAAAACATTGCAACAGTTTCTTTTTTTTGAAAAAAAAAAAAAAAAAAACAGCAGGATAATCAAAGATGTTAACAGAAATAGTCTCATCAATTAATCTGTATCCCAAATAAAGTGCCTTTTCATCAAACACGAATCCAACATCTTCTAAGTGATGTATGAAAGTAGTGCTGGGAAGTCACAAAAGCAACCATTCTCATAAGGAAGAAAAATTGTGCTCCATTTTCTATCTTACTGCACCATCAAACCTCAGAGCTCTTGAAGCAGGTTGGATGAACAAATTAAAATCAACCCAGACCAATCAACCACTGCCATTATTGCAAAGTGTATAGTTCCATTGTCTATCTTAATAACTTGCTTCAATTGCTCAAACATTCCCAGTTCTCACAATTGTCAAAACATATTGTCGGATATAAATAAGCATAACAGCTAATCCTTGCTACATACCTACAATATTCTTCCGTCTAACTAGATTCTACAAAAATTCACACAGGCATGTAAAAAATAAACACAAAACTAACAATGCATTCAAAGCAAGGAAATAAAAATCCCAAAAACAGGGGAGTCTTTTTACTAATAGCTCCAATATTGAATGTTCTATTAAGAAAAAGAAATGAACTCACCAAGAGGATTATTCTCTCCACCATACCCATGAACCCTAACAACTTCCTCAAATGCGACAGCAGCCTCTCTAGGCACACCATACCAAGTCTTCCCAGCACCCATATGCATATAATTCAAGCTATGCAAATCATGATCCTCAACATGCCAAGCAAACCAACTAAATATCATCCCAATATAAACCATAGGCGAAGTAACCCCTGGTATTTCCTCCTTCATAAACCTCAACAGGGACCCTTTAGCCCTTGAAACACTCCTCATATTCCACTCAGTTTCCCCCACATACATTCCCTCCCCAACAACCCCTCCTTGTCCCTCCTTTTTCCTCGGCGAAAACGCAGAACCAGGCATATCATTAGCATATTCTACAGCAAAAGGCTTATCTAAAGTAGCTTTCCAATAAAGGTTTTCAATTTCTAATGGAGAAAGACCTCCCTTCTTAGAGAACTTCTTCAAATAATTCTTCTCAAAGCTTTTAGCCTTGGTTTCAAATTCTTGAAATGTGTAGGTCTCACCGCTCTGCCACACTGGTTTTTGAACAGGGCGAGGTTTCCTGGGGCAGAATCCGATCTGCTGCTGCCGTGTGGTGAATGTGGGGGCAGAAGAGTCACCGTTACGGGCGGAGAGAGAGCGGTTGAGGTTGGAAAGAGTGGTTTTTTTAGCAGAGGGTAAGACAGGAGGGATAATTTTGCAGATTCCATATTGAGAAGCTTCTTTTTCAATTTTGAAAATGTAAGCAATTGGATCTTGGAATTCAGCTTGTGTTGGACGGTATTCAGGTGCTAAAGGTAAGTTCTTTAGCCATTGACATACTTCTGTACTTGTTGGTGGTTGTGGTGGTTCTGGACTTAACCCACTTGGAGCCGCCATTAAAGACAAAACAAGAGGGGGGAAAATGGTGGGTTTTTCTTGGTTTCTCAAATTAAGTCCATTGTGGTATGGACTTGGAAGAGAAAGAGAAGGGGGTGGTTAGATTCTCAGTCTGTACTTCATCTTTGTTTTAATGGTGTTTTATGTTTTTTTCTTCTTCTTTTGTCTTTGGGATGGGTTTTTACTTTCTTTCTTTCTTGTTTTTGTTTTTGTCCTTTTTGGTATTTTAAGGGTTTTGCTCTGTTTTTGTTACCAAGTAATTTAATACAGAGAGTTGAGAGATGGAGGTGAAAATGGAGGGGCAGAGGAGAGGGGTGGCAGTGGCAAAGCAAGAGAGTGAGAGGGAGAGAGGAAGAGGCATGCGAGTGGGCTTTTATTCTGCTTTTGGGAGTGGGGTGAGAGTGTGTGTGAACGCTACTGACTGACTTCGGGTCTCTTATTTACCGTTTGAGTGACTTTTGTTTCTGACATAACACTGGAAACTAGTTTAGGACGAACTACATTTTGATCCTCTTATTTCATCTAATGTTTCATTTCCATCCCTAAGGTTTTCTTAACCGGCTGAACGGTTTGATGTGAGGCAACGGATTGAAGGTAGATAGCGAGAATAGAATAAGCCACCGTTTTGGATTGGGAATCGTGATATGTTTGAGATTGTGATAGCAGTGATGATTTAAAATATTTTTTTATTTAAAAATATATTAAAATAAAAATTTTTTAGTTTTAAAAAAATATTTTTGACATCAACACATTAAAACGATTAAAAAACATAAAAAAATTTTATTTTAAAAAAAATCAAATTTTTTATGAAAGTGGTTTGCACAACGTTCTCAAATACACTGTTAAAATTTATTTTTTTATTTAAATTTTTTATATATTTATTTAAATTATTTTAATATATTTTTTAACAAAATAATCGCTATGTACTTGTTGTCTCCCTTTCTCTCCCTTCTTTCCAAAATCTTTCCATTTCACAACTAAAATGCACTTTTTAATTGTTAATTAGAAATTAATTAATTAATTTTTGTTTTTTTATTAATATGACTTGAAAATCACATTTAAAATGAATTTAAAAAGAAACATGATCTTCGTTTTTTTTCCTATTGGCCTGTTCAATCAACATAGATTCTTTATATGCTTTTTTTTAATAAAAAAAATGGTGATTTTGCTTTAATTTCAATTGTGTTCAACTAGCTTAATCTCGTTTTTTCAAGGATCCCTACTCATAAATCATTTTTCCACAAGGACTCATGCCACATTTATAATATGTGTTGTCTTGTTTACATTCTCGAATAAATTATCTTAAACTGTGGATTTTATAGTTTATTTCAGTTGGGATTTGTTTTATAGTTTTTTTTTTTTTTTGGTGATGATTGTTCTAGTGAATTATGATAAATTACAATCTATAATTTGTTCTATGTCATCAAAAGATCATGGATTATGAAATTATACAATCTCTTTTTGTTAAAATTAAGGTGTTAATGGGAATAATTTCAACCAAAAAATGATCCAATGTTGGAGATTTGAGTTTTCACAAGGACTATTACAACTCTATAAATCATGTTGATGATGAAATACTTTCTTGAATTGGTCATTTGTTATGCTCCAAGCGCATGTCTGTTTAGAAGTGTGGTTGCGATTGTTTTTTAAAGTGTTTTTCACTTGGAAATATATCAAAATAATATTTTTTATTTATTTATTTTTAAATTATTTTTTATATCAGTGCATCAAAATATTCTGAAAATACCAAAAAAATATTAATTTAAATTAAATAAAAAAAATTTAAATTTTTTCAAAAATATTTTTGAAACGCAAAAACAAACCTTGTTATTTCTAAAAAAAATCATCATTCTTAAATGAAATTGATTTACTTTCTGTCATCAAGTTTATTTGAGGGATTCTTTTACAATATAACTTTGAAGCTTTACTTATTAGGTTTAAAATCATAGAAAGATCGATAGCTTTTTTACTTTTAAAATGTACGATTTTTTCAATCAACATATTTGTCCATTGCAATATTGCAATTTTTTTGAGTCATGTATCAATTAGATTGGAAAAGGAATATTAAAAGTGTAAGCTTCAATTGGGTATTGAAATATGGTTAACAAGTATATTTGAATTGAAATTAAAAATAAAATCCATTAATTTTTTGGTTTAAGACTTTCATTGATATTGTTGATATTATTCTCAGAAGAAAATACTTTAACATATAATATTAACTTTTTAAAAATAAATTATGAATTAATAAAAAATAATCTAAAAAAACTTTTGTTGACATGTTTTGTAAACCTAAAAACCTTTAATCTCACATTGAAAAATTATAAGATTTTCTCATAGTTTATATAGTGGAGATTTAAAGAATTAAAATTGGAACGTAGGGCACCAAAGTTCTTCAAGATGAGAGAACCTACGGTAAGTGGACTTTAAGTTTAAACCTCGTGCGCGCACTCACTAAAGAATAGGTATAGGTTTGAGTTACTATAAAAAATAATTTATATTGTAAATTTTACATTGTATATTGTATTTCTCTTCCATCATTCTAGAGCTTAGGTTAAAGATTTTTGTAGACAAATTTTTTAGTTTGTTTTCCTAAGTTTGTGAACCCTAATTAGGAGTACAAC
>Ga0307518_10003172_pt1 | contig 11878 bp, 9 predicted proteins | sample 25_EM_MG_FD_203889 | JGI IMG/M metagenome (GOLD analysis project Ga0307518, IMG submission 203889) | Populus trichocarpa ectomycorrhiza microbial communities from riparian zone in the Pacific Northwest, United States - 25_EM | ecosystem: Host-associated > Plants > Roots > Unclassified | place... | reverse complement strand
TAATTTCCTTATGCTCCACTTTATCTCAAACTCCCTCCTACATCTCAAAACAAATGAACAGTAAATTATGACTTAGTTTTTTTATATATATATATATATATATAAACAAAATTAAAGCACGAAAACAAGAAAATTAGATGAATTACATCCTTGGGAAACAAAATTAAATCCCACTCTCGTTATGCATGGAAATGTTTCTTTCCATATATATTGTCTCTTCACCTCTTTACAAACAAAACAAAATTAAAAGAGAAATCCCTAACCATCTCCTCCGTCAAACAAGAAAGTGGCGTCGCTTCAACCCTCTTTGGTCAATCCTAATTCTCTCGTTTTCTCACCCTTTTTTCCATCGATGGTGAAAAATTTATAACTTGGAATATTTGTGATTGCATTTTGGACTTTGATGATAAGTATGCTGAGTTTGTGAAAGAGACATGGTGGTTGGGCTGATCAGTTGCATGCATGCGTTGTTCATTTAACGTTTACAAAGAACAAGACAAGGAGAAAGCACTTGATAAACGTTGGTCATGGCTGCTGCTTCTTCTTCTCTAAACACATGAGGTCATCATCATGCATGGCTTGGTTTAGCAAGAACAAGTTTCAAGTTTACAAAAGATAACCTATGATTTAAAAAAAAAAGAAAAAAAGAAGCAATACTCTCTAACACTTGTTATCACCATGACTAGAAGTGTATCAATGTTGCAAGAGGAGAAATAGCTGAGATTTTTCACGAACTCAAATAAAATTGTTAATAAGATTGGTCATTCTATGGATGTATCATAGGAGGATGGTTATTTTCTGAACTTAACTAACTATCAAGTCCAAATAATTTAGGTCTGGTATATTTACGAGACTTATGTTGTCTTGAACTTTACGAACTGCTAAATCTAAGTGTCTTGGATCTGACATGTTTGTCATTCGCATTATCTCATTTTATTGGGCTTGTCGAAAGAGAATGGTCATTCTCTTGTGTGCATCCAAGAGATGATGGTCATTACTTTAGACTTGATTAATTGTCAAGTTCAAATGCATTGAGTCTAACATGTTTGGCATGTCCACATTACCTCACTTGCTTGGGCATGCTAAGAAATAATGGTCATTCTCTTAGACGTTTCAAGGGAGGATGCGCATTTTCATGGATGTGTCAAGGGCTTCGCATACTGTCAAGTCTAGCATGCTCCGGCTTAGCACATTGTCAAGCCCAATAGCATCTGGGTGTGGTTGACGCCTGACCCAATATGTCGAGGCTTGTCACACCGTCAAGCCCAACCACGAATGGATCTGGCTCATGCCAAACCGAGTGTGTTTGGTATTATGGTAGCTGTTGTGGTTTTAAAAAAGTTGTTTTTATAAAAAGTACTTTTAGTTGAGGCTGGTTTGAAAAAATATATGTTTTGTTAAAATTGTTGTTGAAATTGAGGTTGAATAAAAAGTAATTTAATGTGTTTGATTAAGAATGCTTTTTAAATTGAGGTTATAAAATAACTAAAAAAGATATATATTAATATTGATGGTCTTTAATTTAAATATTGTAGATTTAACTACTGCTATTATATCATGAAATAAATAATAATTTATATAAAATATTTTTTATTGTTTCATTAAACTATCTACAATTTCATCACGTACGAAATTCATAGGATAAAGACTACAGTTCTCATGGTTTTTTGAGCGTGCAACAAAATCATGTAAAATATCATCAAAAACAATATTAGAATTATGATCAAATTCTGCAAATATCACGCCATTATATGATTTCTTTCTAATTTATGTAGTCTTATTAAATAATATTAAACACTAATTTTTGAATAAAATACAATTAAAAATTAATTTTTTTTATTGTTCAATTTTTTTTTGTAAATTCACTCTCCACGCAGACAAGAGAGCACATAAATAAAGATTAGGAAGAACAAAGGGAAAACAAAAGAGAAGAAAATGATTTCAGTAGGCCAGCCCTCCATCACCGTCATCATCATCTTTAAGTGTAGCAATAAGGGAAAAACAAAAGGAAAACTGTTAAGAACAGCCCTCGTGGTTGAACAAAAAGAAAATGATTTCAGTAGACCAACCTTCCATCACCGTCATCATCATCTTCAAGTGCACCAATAGGAGAAGAACAAAAGGAAAACTATTAAGAACAACCCTCATGGTTTTCTCATCTGGAAAACAAGAGAGAGCCATGTTGATGGGAACTAACTTTGACACTTGATACCCGAAGCGCTGGTCAAGGAAGGAAGAGGAGAATTACTGCGTTTAAACACAGTTGCAATAAACAGGAAATGAAAAGCATGCAATTTTTGCTTTAGCGAAACTGAGTTTTGAACGCAGATAAAGGTGGGGTCCATGCATGAAAATTGCGGCTCGTTTTATAACCAAACAGTATGATGCTACTGTTAAATAAAAACGCAGCCCTAAACACTTAGCAAAACAGCTAGTGTTCCCATACTTGATACACTAATGAGTCCCCACTTGAGTCATGCTAATTCTTTTGGATATGTTCAAACAAAAAAAAAATCATAATAATTTTTTAAACCCGTTGAAAATAAGTTTATGAGCTGTTAGATTTAAATGATGTATATAAATAAAATAAGACTATGATGATGTGCGTTATGTGATCATCATGACTCGGACTGTATCAGCGAATATAATTAATTAAGACTGATAGCAAATTGCTTAATTTGGTTTTAGATTGTGAATTGAAGAAGATCATAGAGAGCGTAGGATGAGGAGGAGGAGTAGCCATAAATTGGGAATCGCTATTATTGTGGGCGGGGTGACCCCACGATGCCCCACAGCCCACAGGATTCGACAAGACTCGTACTGTACCCGTACTGTCCTCTCCCATCATTCCAGCAAAACACAAGCATCTTTTGATTAGTTTGCCGCGTGTTTTATGCGTGGACTGGACATGGCGATAGGTATTTCCTCTCTTCATTTCCGATTAACATATTTTAATATTTAGATAATTCAAGGACTAAAATAATTAATATTTAGATATTTTATTTATAATATTCAGAAAAAACTAAAACGTGGGGCAAAAATACTGTGGACTTGTTGTAGCCAGATTTTAGTCACTGCATTCTTTCCATCTTTCTCTTTCGTTTTCCGCTCTTTCGTTTTCTCTTTTCTACTTCCAGCCATTACCTCCCCTTAATTCAGCCTTCAACAACACCCAGAACAAAACCCCCCTGGTTTTTTGTGAGGAAAAAAAGAGGAGTTTTTTGGGAGAGAAACGAAGAGAGAAGACAACACAACAACCGGTAGCTGCCATTGATGTGAAGGAGTCGACGGTGGATCCTTTCTTGGTTGAGGCTTTACAGAACCACATCTTCCTCACACCAGTTAGTGTTTGCTTCCTTTTACTTTCGATTTCTTGATGTGGTTTTTAAGTTCTTTGCTGGTTTTGTTCAAAATTTTTGGTTATTAGCTTATTTAGATATGTTAGGCTATTTGGGTTTCTAGGAATTTTGTTGTTTATGGATTTTTTTTGGATATGTGTTCGGTTAAATTTGTATTTTTAAGGATTTTTTAGGGTTTGTGATTTAATTTGGGAATTGGGGTTTGATTGATTTGGAGATTGGTTTATCTAGGAGCTTTGACTAAACTGGTATGTTTATGGAACTTATAACTGGGTTTATTTATGGAAGACTTGGAGTGGGTTTTTTAAAGGGACAGACCAAGTGTGCGAATGTGAGTAGAGATCTTTATTATTTTTTGTTGATTTCACGGTTTCACCTAAACATTTGGCTTCTGAATTTTGGGTTTTAATTATAATTCATTTATTTTCTTTTAAACTTATATATGTAGGAGCAGCTTTGACTATTCCGAATCTTCATCGATTACAGTTCTCCCAATCTCAACTTCCAGCTCATCCACTCCGAAGGCTTTTGTTGTAGACAAGCCCACGTTCAGCCAGATAAGTTGCTTTTAAAACCTGGTTTGCTTTGTGCTGGTTTGGTTTGCCTTTTTAATCATTATGGGTCTGCAGATTATGATTTTATCTGGATTTGCATGTTAGTTGTTGTTTTTTGTTTCCATTTGTATGTTTTCTCTCTTTTTTTGGTTCTTTTTACTGTTTAATGGTTTGTTCTGCTTTTTTTGTTGTTTGGATTAGTTGCAGTTCTGATTCTAATGGTTCTGTTTTTCCTTCTCAGTCTCTTCCTTGACAATAGAGGTGTCTGTCTTGCTACCAAGGTTCTTAGTTGCTTCCGAGGTCTATTTTGCGACTTTGTTCCTGTTCATGTTGGTTTTTAAGTGTTCTCTGTCCTGTGGATATCAACTTCTTTTTTTTCTATTTGTTTTCCAGCTCTTTTTTTGGGTTGTTTCATGCTTTGCTCCTATTGGTTGGTTGGGCAGGTGGTTGGTTGTTCTGATTCTCATCTTTTTTTCTCCTTCCTTCTCAGCCTCGAGCTTTTGCAGGGAGGAGGCTGTGTTGTTATAAGGATCATTGGTGCATTTTGGAGGTCTGTTTTCCTCTTACTTTTAAGCTATGCGTCCTTGCTTATGCTGGTAGCTCTGTCTGTGCTTTGGTTATGCTTTTTTCTTGGCTCATGGGTTTTGAGTTACATGCTGCTTTGATGTTGTTTTTCTGTCCCATTATCCTGCATGATTAGTTTACATTGGGTTTGTTTTGGTTGTGTTGATGGTTGGGTCAGATTTGACCTGCTATGCATTTTTGTTCTCTGTTTTTTTTTTCTGGTTTTGTTTCGTTTTCATTTGCATCTTGGTTATAGCATTTATGTGGGTACGACATTGTGTTGGATTGTTCTTTGTTCTGGGGTTATTGACTTCATTCATGTTTTTTTTCCTGGTTTTTCTTTGCTTGCTGAGTTTAACCTTGCCACTGTTGCTGAATTTTTTACCAGGTTTCAGGTTGTTTACTTCAAGTTTCTTTCACCAGTTAGTTGTTGTTTCATCTTTTGATGTTTGGTTGTTATTTCTTCTTTGCTTTTTCCTCTCATTTGCAACACTTCTATTCTGCGCTTTTTCATTATGTTGTTTCACTTTTTTTTTTGGTTGTCCAGTCTTTTTAGAGCTTTAGTTCAGATAGAGCTTTCCGTAGTTCTTTTTCTGATGGTTTTTTACCTTTATTTAGGTCCTAACCTCCCACTAGGAGAGGCTTAGCATTTTAAAGGGTTTCGATTCGATTGTTGTTGGTTGGCTTTGGAGTGTCTCTTATTGCTATTTTTTTTTCCTTTTTTTCCTTATTATAGTAGGGGTTTGTGTCTTGGGGTTGATAGTCCAGGTCAAAAACATTTTCTGGTTTGTTACCAGCTTTGTTTTAATCTTTACGATATCTGTGCTGCTGGTAGTGTATCTTGCTCTCTTCCTCAAACAGGCTCATTTTTTTCCTTGCTTGGTCTGGTTTTATGGTTCATGATTTGAATCCCTTATTTAGTGCATTTTCTTTTTGTCTTCAGTTTTCTTGGATGGTTGCTTTCCCTTCGCCTGTCTTTGTTTGGTTCTCAGGCTTTTCTTACTCAGATACAAACAAAGGAATAGCTTCTCACAATGGAAACGACACGTGCTGATTGTTTGGTGGATAGTGTATTGATTTGCCTGGAGATTTACTTCTGTCAGACTAGTATTTTTTTCATCCCATAGTGGTTGTAGGATTGCCTTTTGCTCTTTATAATCTTCTTGCAATCCTTTCCAGTCTTTTGTATTAATGTGGTCCTCTTAAGACATGCTCCTTTTTGTTTGTCTTCTCATTCTCTGCCTTTGTACTGCGTTTTGATGTTGCATCTTCTCTTCTTTTTTTCCTGCTTTTTGATCACTTGAGTTCTTCACTGTTTACTTCCAATCCATATGCCTGTTTTATACTGTTCCTTTGTTTTTTATGCCAGTTTTTCTTTATTTATGCTGGGTGTTTTTTACTTCTAGTACACTTTTTTTCCTTTTTCTCTTCTCTAACATTTCTGCCTTCTGATGATGCAGTTACAATTGATTTTAGAACGTTCTTCTTTGGTGCTCTCAATTGAGGCAGACTGCAGACTTAGAACAGCTTTTGGTGGGGGGGGGGGGGGTGGGGGAATTCAGATTCTTCTTGTTGCTTTAAGTTGGCCAGCTATAGAGGGATAGATACAAAGTGGGGCGGGTCAAACGATAGATTAGCCATCGGTACACGCACATGGTGCCCTTCTGTTTTAGGGGAAGGAAAAAATGTCATAAAGCATGAAACCGTTTTATAATGATTAATTTAAAGCAGTTCTTAGTTTTCGTTCAAGCCAAAGATAACGCTATTGCAGATACTTATTTTGGAGATATCCATTTAAGGCGTAAATGGTGCTTTGTTTGTCATAATTTCAGATTACGGGAAATGCAGCCCGGTAAAGCAGCGTGACCTATTTCTCTTTCTAACTTTGTGTTCCAATTTTTTGTGTGGTTGGATTTGCAATTTCAGGTTGGCCATGATGTTGCTTGCCTTTTCTTCCTTGGATCACTTTCTTTCCATTATCATGAGAACTCTGTTTTACGTTTGGATGCAGGAACAATTAGCGTTAAGCCACACGGCTTTGCAGTCTAGAGACTTTTATGAAGGGCTGTGAGTGTTTTTTTTACCCTGCCCTTTGAGAAGCCTTTCTCCAGACCTGTGCTGCTGCTTCGTCTCAAGCCTGCACACACCATCATCTTGGCAATCTTTTTCCCTTTTCCCTTTGTGCTAATAAGACTATCTATGCGACCTAAGAACATGCCATGTTATTTAAGAGCCATTGTTGCTGTCGTTTGAAGTTAGATCTTCCTGGAACCTTGCTAAGTCCTTGCATTTGTTGCTGTTTTGGGTTTCCCCATGTTAATGCATGCCTTTTCGGCTTCTTAACTTGCAATCCTAGGCATTGTCGATTAGGCATCCTTTTTGGTAGTCCGATCAACGTTTATTCATGATTCATTCCATGGGTAAGGCGCGACTAAATAATCAAATAAATCTTAATTCAATTAAAAAACTAAAATTCTAATTTTACAATTAAATAATATTTCTAAATAATAAATACTAAGAATAATCATTTCCCTCTGTCCTTTCTTCATCGTACTTTCTCCGTTTTCCTCCCCCGATGCAAGTTTTCAGCGCTAGTGCATTAGTTTGACAACGCAGATCCAAAGGTCGGCAATTCATGCAGTGTTTTTCAACCTTTCCACCGCTACTACTGGGCGGAGCAGACATTCTGCTCGTTGTCTTTTTGAGATCTTCACATCTTATTAGCCAAGGTCATTCTATGCAAGCACACATGGACATGACTGCATCGGATCTGCATAATTATATTGACATGCTATTATATATCATGATCCCTTTCGATATTCTATTTTCTTCTCCTTTCAATTTGCGAGACGAACCTCCTCAAATTTAAATATTCGATCACCTGGTTGTTGACTTGAAATTGAAGCTCAACCTCAACCGCCGCCGCCTTGGCATTATCAATTGATCCGTCATTTAGCCAAATTATCAAATAAAAAGTTCATAACATGCATAGATCTCTTTCTACACATAAATGATGAACATCCACAACATGGCTGCTATTGCTGAACTGATTTTCCAAAAGGAACATATCACAACTTATTGGGGACAAAAGTTGCTTTTTACCACACATAATTAGACATCAAATATTATGACTAATAGTGAAGTGGAAAATTAGGAACAAAGGCAATACACTCATCAATCAGAGATATCAGGCCACACCTGAAAGAGCAGCAGGGAAGACAGATTAGGTTAGATCACAGGTTAGACCATGCCACCTATCACATAAACACAAAGAAGAGCGTGACAAAGAAAGCTTTAAATTAATACACAGAGAAAACAACTGGCAGCTTGCTTATTCTCTACTTTCTAGTCATGCCATGCAAAATCTCCTTTGCCTTCTCTTAAGCTTCCCCTCCTGTAGTCAATTTCTGCATCAGAGCTCGATAATCCCAAATGATATTTCCTGCTGGTTTTAGATGATGCCATCTTTGAGAATATGTCATCATCGGTCACAACATGGTTACTGGGTGTACTTGATCCAGAGACATTCCCAGGTTGCCATCTTGATTTAGGGTCTGAGTTTACTAAGAAAAAAAATATCTCTGTGAGAGCATATCTAAAAAATTGGATGTCTTGTACATGGTGAGGTAAATTCAAGAATGCACAACATTAACAATGCACATAAAAGTTTAAAGACGTCACAAGAGTTTAAAGACGTGAGGAGATGGAGGGTGCTCTATTTGTCAAACCAAATTTTTTTTTGAAAAGTGAAAACACATACCCGCACGCAGAGGTTGTTGAGAAAAGCAAAATGTACAAAGATTGCAACATTTTAGGTTATCTGCCAAGAAAAAACTGTCTCAAGTTGAGCGAGCCAACAGCCTTGACTGATAACGTTCCGATATTATAGAGAAAATCCCTTGCCATGCTCTCTTTCTTATCCACCAAAAATCATAAACTTCCCAATCTTTCTAAGCATCAAGAGCTTTTGCCACCACGTTTATAAGTTTAGAACATCAAATTGAACATAGGAAAAAGGTTTGACTGTTGAGAAAACATAGATTAAAAGTTACTTTGGGAACTTAGATCGCGTCATTGTTCAATGTCACTCTTCTGAGATTCCTTTTTTTTATTTTCTTTGCCCATAATTTCAGAACAAGAAACAAAGAAATGCAGATGAAGTTAAAGAATTCACCTTCATATCTATCAGACGTGACAGGCACTTCACAGCATACTACCCGGTCAGCAAGATCTGATTTCAATTTAAGGCTATTCTGTTTTGGCAAGCTTGCATTTGCTTTTTGACCCTCATTCAGTAATGAAGCTTCCATACTTTCTTCCATGGTAGGTTTGGCTGAAGTAAAAGGAGTCATGCTAAATGTGTCCTCCATTACATCAGAAATCTCTACATATTGAGGAGTAGTGATTATCTCATCAGCGCTGAACCCAAACGATGCTCTGTAAGCTTCTAATTCTTCTGCATCTTGCTTGGGACTTTTATTATGCCTGTTCTGGTGTCCATTTCCACTAGCAGGGTAAACATCCGAATCCTTGGAAACACTTAACCTCCCACCAGTATTTGGATCATGGTCCAGATAGAATCGTGCAAATGTAGCAGGACAGAAGAAATTTGAATCATGTGACACCATGGAGGCACCAGTAGTCTCGTGCCCAAAAAGCCTGCCAGATCCACTCCTTGAATATTTTCCATTTTGAGGAGAAACTGAAGGACCCCACTCCCGGGGAAAACCACGTTCAGGAAAAGACGCTGATAAACAGTCACCTGAAGTCCTAGAAATTGGTGATAGGAGACTGCTGGCAGGACTTCCAGGATAGAGAGAATATGTTGATTGAAGATCAGACGCAACAATGTAATTGTTCTTTTCAGCGCCTTTGAGATCCCTAGATGATGTGAGGAATTGAGCAAAAGGAACGTCTGGGGAAGATGGCGTAGTTAAGTGAGCCAACTCTGGTGGGGGTGTAAGAGGAGCAGTAGACGGCTCTGTTGTGAAGGTTGAGAAAACGGGAGGAGAAACCAGTTGTGTTTCGTGAGCATAAGGTCCAGTGGCATACATTGTGGATGAAGGACCCCCAGGTGAGTTGGCAGATAATGAAAGGAAGCAGCTAGGAGACTGAGCAGTAGATGGGAGAGCAGAATTTGTAAATGACGCTGGTGAAGACGGGGGAGCTAGAAGTGATGGAGCTAGTGCTGTAGCTTGATTGGTTAGCCCAACAGGTTGAGGTCCATTTGGCTGGGCTGCTGATGCATTGCCCTCAGGAATTCGAGATGCAGGCACAATACGCTTTCCACCTTTTTGCACGCTGAAACAAGACAATGCTCCCCAGCATCCTCCCCATCTCTTGCGCTGCTCAACATAGCTCAACATAGCGAAACAATTATAAGTAGATGACAAATTGCTCATGAAAAGGGAAAATCCAATCCAAATGTTAGAAAATTAGTGACAAGAAATCAAGAGCTAGCGTGTGTAATTTAGATTTTACAAGGAAAATTCAAACCATTATAGATATAGAATCACCTTGTGCATAGTATTTAATACTAAATGGACACAAAAAAATATTCTAGCGTGATCCAATTCTGTTAATGCATTATTATCCAGAAAAATAAAAGTTGATCTGGAACACAATAAAAGCAATTAGTAGACAAGAGGATTCTTATAATCAGATCTGTGCTGCTTCTTTTTTTATTTGATTTATATGAATTTCAATTTCCAATTTATTTCCTCACTTAAGAAGTAATAATAAATAAATGATTAAGATAATATTACAGATCTATCTATCCATCCATCTGAGGAAGGGAGGAAGAGATTGAAACAAAAAGGAAGGCCGCAGAGGGCAAATAAGATAGGGAAGAGGCATCAGATCCAGATCTGGAGGACATGTATGTACGTATGTATGTATCTACTAGAAATAGAAATTGAAAGATAAACGTACCTGTTCCTGCTGCTGCTGCTGAGGGAATCTATTCTGCTCCGACCCCATAACCGAGTCTGATAGATTGATAACCCACACTCACTCGCTACTACTGCTTGCAGCCTTGTCTTGAACTCTACACAACACAGTACTACTACTTCTTCTTCAAGCTGCCATAGATTTGCTTTTTTATCGCTCTGCCGTGCCCAGTCCAGCTCTCTTTACCTTTCCATTATGGCCCAAACATCCCACTTTCTCTCTTGGCATTGCATTGGCTCATGTTCTCATCTAAAAAACAAACGCCATCTTGAATTTGGATCAGGTTTCGATTTTCACACGCCAACAGAAATCTACTAATCATTTGTCACTCAACACTCCCTCACAACGTCAGAAACTTTGCGAATTTGGGTCATAAAACTGGAAACATGCAAATTTTATCAATCCAGCTCACAACGGTCCTTTGTTGTCAGTAAATCTGTGAGCCTTGTAGCATGGTTTCTGCTTTGCTTGATCTTTAGTTTTCCTTTTCTTTTATACTAGATTTTGGCTTCGACACTAACCAGAGGCTTCTCAAAATTTTCACTACAAGGATGAATGGATTACAATAAATAATACGGCGTCACAGCTTAAAGACTACAGTTGCTTATAAAAAGCAGAAACAATTAAGAGGCCAGATTTGCACATCTGCCATCATAGAGGCAATCACTTGCATACACCGGTCTACCGAAGGCTACGAACCAAACCCCCCAATGCGCCACACTTTTCTCCTTTTTTTCTTTGTTCTTTTTTACGATTCAAACAAACTGGATGTCACACGGTTAATTCACCCCTCTTTTTTATGATAGTGAAAAGGACCACCGAGTAGAACAAGGTATTTTTACGTGTTTTGCTCCGATTAGTAACTTCAAAACCATGTTGTTTCAGTGGCATCACCACTATCGAACACATTAGTATTAAACACATGTTATCGAATGTCAAGAGAAACTTTCAATTCTCATATCAATCCTAAATAACCCAACTTCCAATACGTAGCTTATAATAGTTACTTATATAAATGGTTAGCTTTCTTAATAAATTTTTTGCCCATTATTCAGTTCATTTGCCAACACGGAATCTTTCAAAAATCCAATAGAAACATGATTCGAGCTTGGAAGCCAGCGAGAAAAGCACGCATCTTTTATTGCTGCAAAGGCTCATTATTTATTAACCACACCCTCCTCCTTTGTCCGGGCTTGGGACCGGCTGTGGTGTGCATTACAAACCATGAAACAACACAGGCGGAGTTACTCTTATGCAACTGAAATAGGCAACATACTCTTGATGATCAAACAGATTAAAGTATTTTAAAATCTCTCTTTTTATCAATAAATGGCACGCATACCAAATGGAGGTTCGAACCAAAGCACTCCATTTGGTGAAAGTACTATCCACCTAGGCACCAACCTTCCTTTGCTTTGTTAGAGCGCTTATTTCCTAGTGCAGTGAGGGGCG
>Ga0307518_10003171_pt1 | contig 11882 bp, 6 predicted proteins | sample 25_EM_MG_FD_203889 | JGI IMG/M metagenome (GOLD analysis project Ga0307518, IMG submission 203889) | Populus trichocarpa ectomycorrhiza microbial communities from riparian zone in the Pacific Northwest, United States - 25_EM | ecosystem: Host-associated > Plants > Roots > Unclassified | place... | reverse complement strand
TAAATTCAGGTTAATTTTTAATTTTTTAAACCACTTAAATATTGTTTTAAGGGGTTGGTTGTGGGTTTATTAAAGTTTATAGGGTTTTTCTTGGGGGTTTTGAAGTACAAAATATTAAAAAAAAAAAGCTGAAAATGGAGGTTTTTTTACAAACAAAAAAAAAAAACAAAAGAGCCCATTTTTCACCAACTTGAGGTGGCCTAAGTAAAAAAGGTGGATAACATGTCATTGATCTATTTTTTAACATAAAATAGGCAAAACCATTCAAAGAAAAAAAAATGGCTAAGTGCGTTAACCTACCCAGACCCAAATATATGGCCTTTTTTTAACTTTGGTTTTAATTATAACTCATTAAAATAACTTAGAAAAAAATTTATTTTGAATTTTATTTTATTAAATATTATTTAACTTTTACTTAATTTTCAAGCAGCCTTATAACATTCTTTTTATGACATAAACAAACATTTTTTTTATACAACCCTTTATAATTTTTTATTAATAAAAATATTTGGTTGATTTTTTACGCATATTTATTTTTATTGTCGTATGATTAAATAAGAAATAGATTTCAATAAACAAAGTTATTAAACTCAACTAAGTCCATGACCTGATTTATGGATTTGACGGGTTGACTCTGATTGTTCCAAAACATCATCATCGTTTTGCTATATAACAAAATATATTGAAACAACATCATCTTAAAAATATTTTCTAAGTTAAACCGAGTTACAAAAGGGTCATGTTTGAACTTTCCAGGTGGATCAGATCCCATCAAATCAACTTCCACATAATTTAGTTAGAAACTCGGGCAAAAAAAGGTCTCGGTCTAGAGGTCTGCAAGCCAACCCATCAAGTTTGGTAACACTGTCAAAAAATTCTTTGTGACAATACACAAGCAATGTAGTATTCCTATTTGTTTTCTAATACATTTATGTCTAAATTGTTAGAATATGTTTTTTAATTAAAATTTGCTATTATTAGTATGATGATGAGGTGTTGTCTAAGAAATAAATATCCTAGTTTTAAAAAAAAATCATAAAAAATATAGAGTTTTTTTAATCCTTATTTCAGATTATCCGATTTGTTTTATATTAGTTTTGATTGCTTTTTATTTTTATTAAATAAATAAGATATAACAAAAAAAAGTTATATTTCTTATGGATAAAAGATAATAAGAAAACAAGGGATCATGCTAACAAATTATTTTTTTAGAGAAAATTAAATTATTACATTTTCTAAAAAATAAAAAATTATTATATAATTAAATAAAAAATTTAAACGTCACACAAGTTGGATATCTTGATTGAGAATGTTAGTATATGGGTTTTTGATCGGATTAACGTAAAATTTCTTGGGCTAAAAAAACCATTTTTCTTATTAGGTCCAAACCCGTTCAACATGTATGCACATCCAATCCATCTGTAGGTTTGATCTGCTTCACTGTGAAAATCTAAATAACTCATAATGTCCACCCCACTTGAATATTTGAAAATATTTTGTCAGGTCAGATCAGAAAATCAAAAGAGTGGGTAAAATGTTTTTTTTATTATTATTAACATGGGTGTCCGGGTTAGTTTGTGCGCACCTCGACTAATCACACGGGCCCTGAAGTTAACGACCATATAAACCTTCAATGGCCATCATATTAGCAACCACAGGGTTCGAACCTGAGATTACATGGGATAAACCTCTTGATCCCAAACTTTTATTATTAGCCACCTACTAGATGGTTAGAATGGATATAATGTTGATCTCCGTGAGGATTTTAACTTCCTATCTAATATACTTTAAAACAAGAGTTATTATAGGAGTTTTCTACCTCCAAATTAAATTACATAGGTTTTTAAATCATGATATGAAAAAATACATGTTTTGTTGATAATTATCATAAATTTGGAATTGATTCAAAATAGGAATTGGGTTATCAAATCAACCTATAGGTTTTTAGGTGAATTATTTGTATTGAAACGATAACGTTTTATTATTTTTTTCTTGGCATTAACCTGATCAAGTTTGGATTGGATTTGATCGAGTTAATCAAATTATTAAAAATTAAGTTGTCTCGAATAGTTTTGATTAAGTCAATGTACTGTTTACTTTAACTAAAAGCTTGAATCAAATCATAAATTTCTTAGATCAACTTAACTCAAATCACAGGTTTCTTAGATGAATTTCTAAAATTGATCTGAATTTAATAGTTATGTTTTTATAAACAAGTATTTAGTTTTTAATAAATACTAATGAGTTTTCATTTATCTTCTTTTATATATATATATATGCCATTAATGATTTTAACCCATTGAATAAAATCTTCTATATGTTTTCCATAAAAAAAAAATACCTCTTCTACTGAAATATGTGTTTTGGTTATACAATCTTTTTATGATTTCCTTAATAAACATATGTTTAGTTTTTTTTATAAATAATAAATAGTTTCATTTCTCTATTTTTATAAGACACGATATTTTATTAATAATAGTCTTAGTTCATTGTTTTTTAAACAAGTTTTGCAAAGTTTTCTTCACAAACATATGTTTAATTTTTAATTATAAATACGAATTAGCTTCTTTTTTTTTTTTTGTTAATAAGACACTTCATTAATGGTCTCAATTCACGAAATATATTCTTCTTATGGATTTCCTTAACAAGCAATGTTTAATTTTTTTAATAAATAGAAATTAGTTACATTTATCATTTTTAATAAGTTACATCCTTTTATTTATATTCTAAACTCATTAAATAGAATCTTCTATAATTTTTCATAAAAATTATATTTTCAATTAAAATAATTTTTTAACATCTCTTTTAAGATTTTCTCAATGAATTAAATTTTTAATAAATAAGAATTAGATTTATTTATATTTTAATAAGACACATCATTTCCTTTAATTGGCTAAATATTTGTTTAAAGGATTATGCGTTGTTCCCAATATTTTTTATAAACAACCTTGCCAAATGGAGGTGCATTAATTTGCATACAGTACTGAGTCCCATTTTATAACCGGATTTAGCTATACTTTAATTGGCTATTTATGGAACTCAATCATTATTCAAAATTAACCCCTTCCATTTGGCATTTGATCAGTTAATTTCTCGAATAATTAGGTTGTTCCAAAAATTAATAATACTCTAGAGGAATAGTAGATTACTCTATTCTCTCTCTCTCATTAATGCTTTAATCATTAGATTTATCATTACTTCTTCTCTAATTATCCAAAAAAATAAAAAGACAGGGTATTTTAGAATTACGGTTGGTTCTTTTTATTAATAAGGAATGATACCTATAAAATCCAAATAACTTTAGAAACAAGGGTTATATCTTCAGCTAATTTTTTTATTCTAGTAATTTAATTTACTTTTTTTAACCAAGATAGCTGGTGATCAATGCTTGATACTTGACAAGTTAAGATGACTAGTAGCTGGTATCTGTAAAAGATCATATTTTAAGGAATTTAGAGACTCTCTAATGTTTAAATAAGTATCTTTTTAAGAAAAAAGACAATAATATTTTAGAGAGAGACTGAAAATAAACATACAGTGAAAAATAAAAATTATAAATCTGCTTTCATTGAAAGATTCATATGGTTTTTATAGCCTATGAGTCTTGTCTTGATATTATCAAGGGAAAATATCCCTAAAACATTCATTAAAAAGGGATGAATATCTCTAACACATCATTAATAAGGGATAAGTGGTAGGTTCTTTTGAAGATTTTTATACACCTAAAAGTGTAGAGAGATGAAATACTTGACCTCAACATTTTATGTTAAGGATTATGAGGAAAAACAAGTGAAGTCTTGCGGCTCAATATGAGACCTAGAAAGATCATTAGTTTTATATCCATTTGGTCTCGGAGAGATGTTGAGCCCTAAAATGTTGGGTCTGACAGCTTTCCAAGTCCACATGTATTTGGGCGCAGCATGTATCTGAGCCTTGGGGTGTTGGGTATGATAGCTTGCAAGATCCACATGTATTTGGGCTCAGCGTGCAGCTAAGCTTAAGGGTTTTACCAGATCCATAAATACTTGAGCTCAGCATGCAATTAAGCCCAAAGATATTGGGTTATCACCCTGTCTTTGATCCTTTTAAACATAGATTTTAAGCTAAATAGCATGTATAAAACACTTTGATCCATTAGTAGCCCCCTAAATTTAGGCATATTTATTATGCAAAGATTTTGAAAGGTTATCAGCTTTAATGAAAATCATTTTACTTGAGAGTTGATTGTCCTATTAATGAGAGATTGTTTACCTTCCCTATGAGGTTTGTCTTCTAGAATTCTTTGTGACCATGTGTCTCATCTTTATTTGAAGAAAATGATTATGTGGCTTATCTTTATTAAAAGAAGGTATCTCTTGGAAAACAAAACGACAGTGTGCATTCAATGCAACAATTGAATAGACTTCTGGATATCTGAGATGACATGAAAGGTCAATTATCTAGCTGTGAAAGTGAAAAGTTATTTCCTTTATAACCCTAGTTGTTCTTGTTTCTATCTTTCCATTTACTTTCACCCTCTGTAATTTCTAAAAATAATAGCTTTGTTGAGAGAAAAACATGAGCCAATTATGCTCTAATCTGAGAAGAAAACCATCATTTTTGGTATCTCCCACCAAAAACCTTTTTTTTTCTTCTTTACTTTAATTAGAAAAATGGACTTAAAATGAGTCAAATATATCCCTATGAGAAGGGGTTTTGCTGCCGCTAATGAGAAGTTCAATTTTCAACTTGAAATTAGAGGAAGCAGTAGGTAATAAAGGTCCATCAGAATGGGCCCCAGAACTAGAGGAGGTGGAATCCTAGTATCCACCTCTAGTAGAGGGAGATCAGTTCTCCCCATAAGAGAATTGTTTTCTCCTATTATTACTAGAGAACCTCAAGGCAGATAAATACTACCTTAGATACTATCATAAGGGTTCAGGCCAGCTACACCCTAATGGGTGGATAATCTTATTTGTCTTTGACAAGTTTCTTAGGCTCGTCAAAATCAAGCCTACAGTTAATGTCTTTAGGACCTGTTACCATCTGGTCACTAACACTGATGGTGGTAATGACATGCATTGGTTATTTACCTTCGCCAACATAACCATATGAGCCATGAAAGGAACCCTACAGGGAAAGCTTGCCCATATCAAGAAATGGAAAGGGAGGTGGCTAATAATAAGATATAATAGGCCAGTCAGCCCCAGAGGTAAGATGCAATAAATTTAGGGATGTTCCTACTATTAGAGGGTACCTCCCCTTGATATTAACAGTAGACCTTGTCTAAATTCAAATAAAGAGAAAACATGTGTTACATTAACATCAGCCTTAATCGAGTACGAAGTCAATAGGATGTCCAGTGGGCACTACATGTCATGTTGCAAAGTTTGTAACTTCCTTACCCCTTGTTTTTCTTTGTACATTTAAGTTCATTACTGACTTTGTTTTTGTACATGATTGACAACTGAAGAAAAAAGAGAAACTTCAGCAAGATCTATAGAGGAGAGTTCACGAACAGGGTCTTTATCTCTTAACTTGAGTGGAGGCAAGGCTAGATAAGAGATGGAGGGTGACCCTATCATTATAGATGAACTCCATATCTTTGAGAACATAATGGCATGAACCATAACTTTTATAGAAACAAAAGATAGAGGTAGCTATACTCTCCTACCTGCGGGTCAAACAGATCTATTAGGCCATGTTGCAAAGTATGCAATTTCCTTACCCCTTTGTTTTTCTTTGTACATCTAAGTTCACTGTTGACTTTGTTTTGTGTAAGACCGATAGCTGAAGAAGAAGGAAAAACTCCAGCAAGGTCTATAGATAAAATTTCACGAAGAGGATCTTTATCTCTTAACTTAAGTAAATGCAAGGCTAGAAAAGAGATAGAGGGTGACCATATCATTATATATGAGTTCCCTACCACTAAGAACACAATGACAGGAACTATGACTCCTATAGACATAAAAGCTCGGGTAGTCATACTCCCCTACTTGGGGGTCAAATAGATCTGACCCATTTTAAGTGATTGCAAACGTTGTTGTCTATTTTAAGAAAAAGAGGATCTCTGCTCTTGTGGAGACTGGTGTTCCGGCCTCAAATATAGAGGCTCATGTGGAGACATTCCTTCTGCCTTGACATTTAACTTTGTCTGCAAATTAAAAGTTGCAGCAGTTGAGCCATCTACCTGGGTTGTTAATGAGAAAGCTAAATTTAAGGATGTTTTTGCCAACCTTGTTCTTGGTGAGGCTTCCCTTCAATGGCTAAGAAATAAGAAAAATTGTGTGGAAGCTAAACCAATGAGCCTCAAGGTGGCCTCTACATCGTTAAAGGAAAATATGCAAGGCTTTGTTCTTCAATTAGGCTCCATTGAAAAAAAAATTAGGCTATTTATAATCGGGTGGATACCCTAAAATAGAAGATCTTTAAGGCGAATGCCACCCAAGACAGCCCGAGGGCTGAGATTCTTGCTATCAGAGAAGAAGCCCAGGGTTCTCGAGCGCAGCTGGAGATTTTGAGGAACTCTTTTAAGAAGTTCCAGGAATTTCTTAAAAGGTCTGCAACTTTGTCTAAAACAATTGGGGATAACATCTTTCATGCCATGCCCAACCTATATTTCTTTAATCAATAAAAGGAAATGTAGGTGGAATTCAGTGTTGCCTTTCATCCAGTCCCAATGCTTGATTTTACATATGTGTTCCTTATTAGGGCTATAATTACCTAACATAGAGAATATCTGATTAAGGAGCCTGAGCTAGATATCTAAACCTCCACCCCCTTCTCCTCTTAACTATGTAAATAACCTCGGTTTTGTGGGGTTTATCCATGTGAAGCTTTTTATTTTATAAATTTAATTTTTTTTTATTTCTATGTTAACTTGTGTAATCTGTATGGATCCAACACCCATAGTAAAAAATTTCATACAGGGTCCAAAGCCTTTAGAAAATTGTTGGGAATTTATATGGATCTAACACCCATTTTAGAAAAATATTTATCAAATTTTAGAAAGAATCAAGCTTTGAATTTTGCCTAACCTTTGTAAGATTTACCCCTTGCTTGAAATTGAGAAGAAATCAAGGTTGTAGGTATATCTTTATATTCCCAATAGATTGTTGAGATGCCCCTAGAATTGCATAGAGATTGGTGTTATTACATTGCATATATGAAGTCAAATCCCATAGAGAGTTATGGGGCCATTGCCCTAGGGAGATGTCATGTCAATCTCATCCTCGAAGAGTTGTGCAATCGCATTAAGAAGATCATATCAATTCCTTCCAAGGTAAGATGTGCAATCGCACTAGCTAGGGAGACTGAGTTGATCCCTTCCAATTTAAATTATGGAATCACATTAGAGAGACTAAGTCCATCTCATCCTTGAAAGAGTTATGGGGCTATTTTCCTGGGGAGATGTCGTGTCAATCCCATTCTCGAAGATTTATGCAATCGTACTAGAAAGACCATGTCAATCCCTGTCAAGGTAAGTTTTGCAATTGTACTAGGAAGACTGAGTTGATCCCTTTCATACTAAATTATGCAATCACACTAGGGAGACTAGGTTCATCCTATCCTTGAAAGATTTATAAGGCAAGTTCTCTTAAGCATCACTTTGAAAAAAATGAAAACATTGTTATTTTGAACAAGTTAATCTACACATAAGAAATTTATATTCTTAATCATTGACCATGGTACATTTTATTGCCCTTTGAGGTATAATCAACTCGATAATTTGGGTATCCAGTTTTTGTTGAGATCATGGTCTCAGTTTTATAGGTGATGAGAGAATAATGTCTTTCTAGTAGATGTCTTTTAGGTAGTTGACTCATTTTACCTTGGATTGTTGCCAAAGAGACTTCACAAGTTTTATTGTTTGAACCAACACTTTATTTGCACTTGTAAAAAGCTTTTAAGATCTCGAGGTTTTAATGACATTCATGAAGTCGACAAATATATAGCTCAAAATTTGCTTGTCTTCCCAAGTCCCCGAGAAAAATAAGAGAAATCATATTTTGACTTAGAGCAATAAAAATGGTGCATAGCTTTCTGATTCTCTTACAAACAATGCACATCAAATATCCACGGTAGATCATGTCTACCAAGTTGATTTAGAACATTCTTGGTTATTAAAGTAGTCTCTTCTGTTGATGAAATTTATTGGTACCAAGGTTGTCAAAAACATATTTTTAACACGACACGAAAAATATAATACAAACTCGGATTGTAAAAACGGGTCGTAAAATCATAAAATCGTAAAGAATTTTTTTTCATATATAGTTTAAGCACCTTTAAACACACATTGTTCAAATAAAAATTCAAACATAGTTTAAGTATCTTAAAAATACAATAAATACAATTATTGATTTTCATAAATTTTCATTCACCAACAATTCGCATACTTAAACAAAAGCATTGACATATGTTTTTAGCAATGTTGCCACCTCCTCTGTAATTCATAAGAATGATAAATAATTGCATTGAACATGCCTAATGAGATAAACCCAAACTATGAAAAATTCAAAGTGGAATTTGATCTGGTTCTTTTATTTCCTTCCATCCATAACTTTCATTCTTCCATTTTCTGTCTTTTTTATTAATATATATCTTGTTTAATGCTTACATGGTTCACCTCACCTCTATTTGGGCGTTTCAATACATCTATCACTTGTGAAAAGAAAACTCTAGGTAAAAAACCACAAACTTCATGTACTTAGAAAATAAAGAAAACAAAATATGTAACAAATGGAAACAGAAACAATAACTTCTAGAAGATCCTGATTTTATATGGGATTTTATCAATTATGGAAAACATAGCATTCTAATGTATGATATCATATGACTAAAGAACATAGATATGTTTATGTTAACTATTAACCAAAAGGTTTTTGAATGATTGAATTAAAGTATATAAGAGCAATTAAAAAGCAACAATTGAGCAAGATGTGAAATTATTATTCAGTCTAATATATATATGCAAGACCCAAGAAAGAAAGAACATTAGAAAGAAAAGCAACACCCAAGAAGTGAAGGAACTAAAATTGGCTTGCTCGGGTAAAGTAGAAATAGAAGTATGAAGGGGAATAAAAGGATCAGCTTGCTGCAGGTGGCTTTCTAGAAGAGAAGGATACGTATGCTCTGATTTTGAGTTATTTTATATGGGTGGTGTTGCCTTGTTGGTTATGGAACTGCGAAGAATGGAGAGAAAAAGAGGATAAGGATGTTTTATATCTGTGGTTAAAGTTGATTGGTGATAAATTGACAAATTTCATTTTCTAATTGAAAACATGAACACGGAAGAAAAATCACGATTTTGCTCGATGTCAAGTGATTTTACCGAGTCAAAACTATTTTAGTATGATTTTAATAGTTCTCTAGTTTTTATACCGAGTTGACATTATAAGTATAGGTTGACTCGTAAAATCATACGATTTTACAAGTCAACTCGCGATTTTAACAACATTGATTGGTATCATCAATGAGAACAAAATAATAAACATTTTTCTCCTAGTAGAGTGATGTTGTAGCTCTACAGAGCTTCTCTTAACTAGTATACTAGTGCTCAAAAGTGATACAAGTTTAACACAAAGGCCATTGAAAACCATGATAGAGATTGGTTCCTAAATATTGTATTGGACTTGATGGGCCTGACGATTCCCTTATGTAGCTAGCACCACCTTAATGAGGAGTCGGACTTGGTTGAAAAGTTGTTAATGCTTTGATAAAGCAGTTGTGCCAGTAGTTGCAGGGAGGTCCGTAACACATCATATTCTAGGTTTGTCTTGATTATCTATCATTAATAGTCATAAAGGATGTCAAAAACCAATTCAGGAAGAACAACTGATGGCTTTTTATCATTGCTCCCACAAACGACACCATTGATGATGTCCTAAAAAATCCAAGTAGCTTAGAAGCAAGGATTGTGTCTTGGATAATCGGCTAATATCTTGGTTCTAGTAATCTGATCCACATGGCTAAAATGGTTGGTGATCAATGTCTAGTGCCTGATAAGTCAAGATGGTACATGGCTGGTACCTATAAAAATCTTATTTTGATAGATTTGGGGACTCTTTAATATTTAAGTAAGTATATTTTTTAGAGAAAAGACAATAATATATTAGGGAGAGACTCTAAAAATAAACATATAGTAAAAAACGAAGATTTTGAACCTGCTTTCATTGAAGGATTCATAGGGTTTTTATAACCCATGATTCTTGTCCTAATAATATTATCGAGGGAAAATATCCTTGACACATTCATTAAAGATAGATAAATATCCCTCATAAATTATTAATCAATGAGAAATATCTCTTACACATCATTAACGAGGGATAAGTGGTAGGTTCTTTTGAAGACTTTTATACATCTAAGAGTATAGAGAGATGAGTATCCCTGACCTCAACATTTTATGTTAAGAATTATGAGGAAAAACAAACGGAGTATTGTGGCTCGATATGAGACCTAAAAAGATCATTGGTTCTATATAAATTTGAGCTCAGAGAGATATTGAGTCTAACAGCACATAACTGAGTTTAGTGATGCTAAGTCTAGTAACTTTATCAGACTCATGCATACTTGGACTCAACATCTTTCTTCGTCTAATAACTTACCAAATATATATATACACACACACACTCAGTAAATAGTTGATCCCAATAATATTAAATTATCACGTCCTTTTAAACATAGATTTTAAGCTACACAACATCAATAAAAACACGCTTATCCAAAGGTAACACTGAACTCGAGACCTCACCTTTTTCCAAAGAGTAGCACTTTGGGAAGAACTGTTTTTTAAGCTCTACTTGAAAAAGAGATGCAAGCATGCATGGCTAATTAATTTGCTTAAATAATACCCTTTAACCACCATCCTAAATCACGGCATTGCTATAGGTTAGAGTGGGGCCCAAGGATATATAAGCCCCCATGTTCAGACAGAAAGACAGATCCAACAAACATTTCTCCACCGCAAGTTCACAATCCGTGATGCCACAGTTCAGTTCAGCGTATTGATTGATGGATTAGGGAAACCTGCCAAGTTCAACTCACGGGCTACCCTTATTTCCTATCCCTATCCTCCTACTTTTCCTATATATAATCGAACCAAAACCGCCCCAAGAAGCAACAAAAGAATATAAACAAGAAGATCAACTGTCTCTCTGCCTGGTTTGTATTCCAAGAAATGGAGAAAGTCCAAAAGCTCTTTTGTGTGGCTCTATTGCTTGCAGTACTAGCCATAGCAAGCAATATTGCGAATGCCCAGAGTACCATATGCAAAATGCCTGTTGCTGGCCTAATGTCATGCAAGCCTTCTGTAACTCCTCCTAACCCTACCGCACCCTCGGCAGACTGCTGCTCGGCACTTTCGCATGCTGACATAAACTGCCTTTGCTCCTACAAAAATTCCAACCTGCTCCCTTCCCTTGGAATCGACCCAAAACTTGCCATGCAGCTCCCTGGCAAGTGCAAGCTTCCTCACCCTGCTAATTGCTAGACTACCGATCGTAATCGATCCAAGGGTTTTCCTCTACATATATGTATCATGTCATAAACGTCTGCCAAAAGAAGAGATCATAAATCAAGGAAGAGTACAATAAATCAGCTAACCTTCTATGCTCCTCTTGATCAGCGCTTTAGAAGTTGGCTAAGTACCAGCTAATTATCCTCCTGATTGTGATTTGATGTAATTCCTTGTTGCGAGTTCTTGTTTGTTAGTTGATGAGTGTGTATTAAGCTTAAGTTAATCCAATGTTATCGTGAAAATTTGTGTCAGTACTGTGCTTGCTATCCACTGCTTCGTGCTTATTATCCCATGGAGTCCCACTGCCTTGCCGTGCTTGGTCACTGTCATCTGCAAGGTGTAAGAAGGGATCTATTATTGGCAGGAAAAAAAAATAGTTGCGAGTATA
>Ga0307518_10003170_pt1 | contig 11884 bp, 12 predicted proteins | sample 25_EM_MG_FD_203889 | JGI IMG/M metagenome (GOLD analysis project Ga0307518, IMG submission 203889) | Populus trichocarpa ectomycorrhiza microbial communities from riparian zone in the Pacific Northwest, United States - 25_EM | ecosystem: Host-associated > Plants > Roots > Unclassified | place... | reverse complement strand
TACCCATGGGATTTAATCGCAGGAAACACGGTCACTCTGAGCGCCACAGATCCCCTCTGCGTTAAAGGCTATCCTTGCGGGCGAGAGCATCGTTTCACAATGGGGTTTGGACAATGCTTTGGCCAGAACTGGATACATGTCCTTTGTGAGGAGCCGTTCCTCACAAACTTGGACATGTATCCAGTTCCTTACAGTATTTTACTTAGTGTGCGGTCCTACTATGGCGCAATGCTGGACAGAGCGCCAGTACATGCACAGTCCATGAAGAAGGCACATTTTGGAGCTGCAAGCTGTCTGGTCTCTCCCTCGATCAACCTGGATCCTGCAGACTTCTTGTGGAAGAGCTCAAGGATGTGTGGAAGGTATTTCAGGATCGTGGTTTCGGTAATGTGTCAGATGAATAAACAAGCTTTGATGTTGATGTAGGTAGATTTTTGTGCACGCCCATTGCTATCTCGTGACTGGTCACTATTTATACAGGGAACAGACGATCCTAACCGTGACTGGCGGGGTCTCACAAAACCCCATTGTCCGAGTAAGCAGCCTAGCTATGAGCTACTTGTGGATGGGGTCTCCATGAAGTTCTCTTGCGCATCCCGTGACATAAAGGTGAGTACACATACCTTCCATACACTGTTCAAGTCTTATGAGAATAGTTGGGGGACTATGGTCACTTTACAGACTCCGGGTACTTCTGCTGCCAAGGAAACCTCTTTATTGACCTCGAGTCACTTTCTTTAAAGGCGAACATTACCCCAAGGCAGCAGCACAAAATATCTGAATGGGGTGGGCACCAGAGCGAGAGCGGCGCTGTGAGGGTTTACTCCCACTGCCCTGATGGTTTCATCCAATTAAACCACTTGGTCTGTCGCTTCCGAGTAACGACGACTTCCGTTGTTGGTTTCCTTTTCTACTCGTCTCACCAACAGATATCTCGTCACATGGGTCATACAGTGTTCCTCTAACCCTCGCGGGCCTGGCTCAAGCATCATAACACCTTGCTGCAACATTGCAAAGCCATTTGCTTGGCACCGAAATGAAGGCGCTGGCTTTGTGGTGGGGAGAGCGGTGAGGCGAAATGCAGAGTGACCACTGAGCGAGAATTAATGGTGTGGATGAGGTGGAGTTGTGAAGCGTGCTTTTGGATATCCATGGGCGGTGTCGCTGCCTCTCATATGTGTCCCTGTGTACTCCGTCACATACACTGAGTCACACCTCTCGGCTCTCCTGATGTCCTGTGCCTCTTGCAATATACTACGTAGGTAACTACAGACTAGTCATGGAAATATGCAAAGAATGACCAATGGGGGCTCCAGTATGCAAATGCTTGATGTTGATCTACAACTCGAATTTCAGAAAGCAAGGTAATATACATTGGGGGGAGTCGACTCAAAGCGCAAAAGCATGCAATAGACAGTACACCAACATGAATGTGACACCAAACTAACTAACACCCCGGACCTGCAAGATGGAGAACTTGAGTCGAGATGTTTTATAATCATTGAATCGCCAAGCGATGAGTGAAATACCATTAGAAATGTAAAGTCTCTTTTGGATCTCAACTCAACGGCCTTTTTGGCAGAGCGGCCACGATGACTAAAGAGAGGGCTGTCATCCCTCCCATCATCCAATATGCGAAGTGGCCCCCCATGACATGTTTTTGGATACCCAACGCAAAAGCTGAATTAATGGTCGATGGGCCAATCGCACGCACAACAGACACTACCATTTGTGCGAAACCAGTCGTTGCACCAATAGAAGCGCGGTTCGGAGCAGCCGAATTAACATACACGAATGCGACGCCTGCATGGAAGACATGATCCATTGCTCGAGCATAGAAGACTATGAGATGACTTACTAAGCGAAAAATTCGCAAAGGAGAATAAAAGTATCTGAAAGCCGAGAAGCAGCCAGACAAAATTGTTCAACCCATGCATTTGGCCAACACCACTCGCAATAGGAAAAAGTGAGGCTATTGGGAAAAATGATGACACTGCCATGAGAAAGAGGTTCTTTCCACCTAGGCGATTGTACAATGGGGAGAAGAGAAGAAGCTGGAAGACGGTAGTAGATATACCCACTGCTGCCAGGATGATGCCCATAACAGGAGGGTCAAGTCCCAGTCCGCCCATTTCCACCGGAGTTGCGAGGTATACAGGGAACATGGTGCGGAAAGAAATCTCAAGAACGGCGAACGATGCATAACTTCCTGTAGCCATCAGTACGGGCACAGTAGTAAGGAGTTCACGAAAGGACAACGGATTTTCGCGATCTGCAATAATGGTACCATCTTCAGCTACTGCGGGTGAATCTCCACAGGAAGCTTGAGACTTGCGCCAACGACCAAGGAAATACTCCGCTGGAGACATCTGCGCATTGATTGTCTGAAAAGAAGATTAGTTGAGTTGCACCTCGATGAAGACTGTGCGAACCTCCTTGAGGAATAAAGCGACAATGAACCAGCATATTGCTGCGTAAGTTGCCGATACGAAGCACGGAAGCAGGTAAGGGTATTCCTTGAAAAAGGGGAAATTCCGAAATATCACAGGAAATTTCTCTGTGGGTCGTTCTAATGATCCACCAATAAGTGGCCTTCTCAAAGTTAGACTACACAGAGTATCTCACATAAGATAGAACACGAACCCAATAGTACCACCAATAAACCATGTAATGGGGACAAAGCTAAATGCACGTGCGATATTTGTCGAGTCCGTAATTTCCGGTACCATGCTTTTGATGACTCCGATATTACCGTTGAGGGCTCCACAGAGACAACGACTTCATATAGCCAATTAGTTTGTTAGTCCCGCCGACCATCGTGAAAAGAACCTTAATGCAAGGCCCCAGAATGTTCGTGATAACCCAACGCCGTACATTGTCACCGAGATACCAGCAACTCCGATAAGGACAATTGGCTTGCGTCCGATGTGGTCTGACGCCCGACTCCAGTAGAAAACAGTACATGCTTGTGAAATATAGAATAAAGAATGCTTTAAGAACCTTTGAGATCCAATATCCCATGAACCGGTAATATTGGACTGACCACCAAACCGACATAGTATCCTACCTGGGAGTCATCGCCATGGGTAACACCAATATCACGTATTAGCTGGAAGGGCAGACTCAGCCTATTAACTGATAGGCAATTTCTGTGTCGGGTAACGCACCTGAGGAAGGAAGGGCGCTATCACCTGCGATGTTATAGCTTCTGCCAAATGCAGCAGCAGCAGGATGGACAACTGCCCCCAGGGAAGAGGCGTTGTTGTTGGTTTTTGGCATTCTTGTGAGGTGCCATGGCGAGCTATTAGGAGAGGAGTGTCTTCGTGTGCATCCTGAGGACCCATAGTTGAAGGAGAGCCAGTCATCAGGGAAAGTAGAAGGCCATGTTAGAGTCATCAACTGACTCCGAGTAGCTCCGAGTGTCGTGGGGAAAACTAAGCGATCCCGACCTTGTGCGGTGGAGCCTATAACTTTATGTAAGTACTCAAAATTCAATCATATAATCATTCTCGAATTTTGTTCCTACACTAAATGCGCTTCGGCAGAGCAGCCCCAATGACCAAAGAGATGGTTGCCATCCCTGCCATCATCCAGTATGCAAAGTGACCCCCCATAACATTCTTTTGGATACCCAACGCAAACGCTGAATTGATGGCCGATGGGCCAATTGCACGCACGCAAGACACTATCATTTGTGCGAAACCAGTCGTGGCACCAATAGAAGCGCGGTTCGGAGCAGCGGAATTAACATGCACAAGCGAGACGCCTGCACGGAAGACATGATTCAATCACTCGAACCAAGCATGGAAGATTGTTAGATGGCTTACTAAGCGCAGAATTTGCGAAAGAGGACAAAAGTATCTGAACGCCGATGAGCAGCCAGACAAAATTGTTCAACCCATGCATTTGGCCAACACGACTCGCAATAGGAAAAAGCGCGGCTATTGGGAAAAACAGTGACATTGCTGTGAGAAAGAGGTTCCTTCCACCTAGGCGATTGTGCAATGTGGAGAAGAGAAGAAGCTGGAAGACGCTAGTAGATATACCCATTGCTGCCAGGATGGTGCCCATGACAGGAGGGTCAAGTCCCAGTCCACCCATTTCCATTGGAGTCGCGAGGTATACAGGAAACATGGTACGGAAAGAAATGTCAAGAATGGCGAACGACGCAAAACAGCCTGTGGCGATCAGTACAGGTGCAGTAAGGAGTTCACGAAAGGACAACGGATTTTCGCGACTGTAGATAATGACGCCATCTTCAGCTACTGCGGGTGAATCTTCAAAGGAAGCTTGAGACTTGCGCCAACGACAAAGGAAATACTCCGTTGGAGACATCTGCGCTTTGACTGTCTGAAAAGAAGATCAGTCGAGTTGCATCTCGATGAAGACTATGCGAACCTCCTTGAGGAATAAAGCGACAATGAACCAGCATATTGCTGCAAAAGTTGCCGATACGAAGCACGGAAGCAAGTAGGGGTATTCCTTGAGAAAGGAGAAGTTCCCGAATACTGCAGGGAATTTCTCTGTGGGTCGTTCTAGTGATCCACCAATGAGCGGCCTTCTCAAAATTAGACTACACTGCTCACAGATGATAGAACACGAACCCGATAGTAGCACCAAGAAACCAAGTAATGGGGACAAAGCTAAATGCGCGTGCGATATTTGTGGAGTCCGTAATCTCCGGTATCATGCTTTTTATGATTCCGATATTACCGTTGAGGGCCCCGCAGAGACAGCGACTTCACATATGTATGTAGCCGATTAGTTTGTTAGTCTCACTTGTGGTCATGAAAAGAACCTTAATGCAAGGCCCCAGAATGTCCGCGATAACCCAACGCCATACATTGTCATCGAGATACCAGCAGCTCCGATAAGGACGATTGGCTTGCGTCCAATGTGGTCTGACGCCCGACTCCAGTAGAAAACAGTACATGCTTGTGAAATATAGAATAAAGAATGCTTTTAAAAACCTTTTAGATCCAATATTTCATGAACTGGTAATATTGGACTGACCACGAGACCGACATAGTATCCTACCTGGGAGTCATCGCCATGGGTAACACCAATATCACGTATTAGCTGGAAGGGCAGACTCGATCTATTAACTGATAAGCGGTTTCTGTGTCGGGTGACGTACCTGGGGAAGGAAGGGCGCTATCACCTGCGATGTTATAGGTTCTGCCAGATGCAGCAGCAGCAGGATGGACAACTGCCGCCAGGGAAGGGGTGTTGTTGTTGGTTTGGGACATTCTTGGGAGGTGCCATGGCAAGCCATTAGGAGCGGTGTGTCTTCGCGCGCATCCTGAGGACCCATAGTTGAAGATGTACGAGGAGAACCAGTCGTCGGGGGAAGCGAAAGACATGTTACAGTCATCAACTGGGTTTTTCGGCTAGATCCGAAACGTTAGACTGTTCGCTACTGTGTTCGCCCTCGTTTTTGGTTTACCTCGGTTTATGGGTGGGATATTTCCTTGCTTGCAAGGTCGCCGACTCGCTGCTGCGATCAACCCAAAATCCGTTCCCCTATCTCATTTTCACAACAAAGCCAAACAAATGCTCTCTTTCTCATCCGCACTAGATCTCTCTGATCCCCAGTCTGCAGCACTTCAGCGCACAGATCAATTAGAACGGTACATGGCACCAATCACGACCGACTCACAGAGGCAAGAACAGTACCCAAGTTGGCGAACGATCCAATCTGGATAAGTGTTGGCGGAAACGCGACGATGGGGATCCGGGCGGCGCCGTCGACCAGACGGCTTCGATTCAAACTGGACGCCGCGGAGTACGCAGGCTTGTAGGTAGTCTGTGTACGTCGTGTACTACGCGTGTACACTTCGATCGTACGTCACATATTCCAACAACAAGTGCCTCGACGTGCTGGATCATCAAATCCCCCTCAACCGTTCCCAGGACATGGACGTCCACCTTCTTTAAGGCCATTGCCACCATGTCGGTAACTACCCTCGTGTCCAGATCCTAGTATCCATTTATACACGTACATGTACTGTATGTTAGATACTGACAGTCTCCTACACCTCCTTACCCCTGTAATCATGGTAACCTGGACTGTTCTCGTATCGCATACAGCGTGTCTCCATTCCTCCAACGTGACCCCATTCGCCTGTCGTTCTCTGCTATCAGTTCTGATGTCGAAATCGTGGAAAAGCCTGATTGTTGACCATGCTACAAAAATTTCTCTACTGTTGTTTGTCAGAGCATCACAGTCATAAGAAGATTCCTTGACTCCGAGTGTCGTGGGGACAACGAAAGCGGTCTGAGCTGCCTCCCTGACCTTGTGAGTCTTGTCATGATGGAGCCTATACTCAAAATTCAATCATATATTGCTTCTGAACCATTCTCGAATCTTATTCCTACGCTAAATGCGCCACATCCACTGGCCATATTTCCAAGGGAGGTCACATTGGAATGCTCTTATTGTCCTTGTCCTCCAACATCCCGGACGAGGAACGCCTTGCATCCAAAAGGAGCACCCGTGACACGTTACACTGCTTTCTCGGTGGCAAAGAGGCACACGTCCACACGAGCCTTTGTCTCCCGGTCTCAGCCAATCTCCGTCGCAAACTGAACAGTACGGACACGGCACCGTGGAACCGGCTGCGCGTGCTGGCTCCGACTAGTTCCTCTCCAATGCGACCACAAGCCAGGGTCCTGGATCCGTGTGGATGATGACCTGTCGTTTGGTCCGAGATGTTTCCGCCCCAGTCAGTATTAAAGGGCTGTTACGGATCCGCAACAGACCAACCCGCCCGATCTGCCTCTCGAGTGTCATCAGACTTGCCCGAAACGCATCTACTAGCATGTTGTCCACCAAAGCAGCTCCCGTTTTCGCCTTGTTCGAAATGCTCTCTCTCCTTTTCTTCCACTCCCAAGAGTGGTTCGTACGGCTTGCCTATGGACTACGCCCGCTCTTTCTGCTCGCCGCTTCGCTACAGTCATCGCGCTCCCTGTTGCTACACACGGTCAGCACGATCCACTGAGCTGGATTGTTACTGTGTAAGCAGGTCGTTCCTTCTTTCCACCTGCGATTAAATCTGACATGCCCGGACTAGTCTCTCCCACTCCATGGCACCGTCTATGCATTTGTTTACCAACAAACTGTCCTTAAAGTCGAATAATTATAATGGCACGGTCTACCAAGCTTGCCGCACTATCCTTGTGAGTATAGCGTACAACTTTTGTGCCTGGCTAACATCAATGCTTCAGCGTCGTTCGCCTGTGACAGGAATATCTTTGCCAACAACCTTCGCATTTATTGTAGCATATCTTCTTTGATACGCCGGGATCAAGGATACCTATGTTCCCCATATTCGTTCTTATTGTATCTAACCCTGACCTGGACTCCCGTCTAAATCCTAGCTTGTATTGTAGTGGCGTTAATCCAAACCTCGTGAACCCAACTATTGTCAAGCGATGTAAACAAACATTTTGCCAACTTCGTGACGGCTTGTCCCAGAGCATTGGACGACAGCATATTCCGAGACATAGATTGAAGGTTTTCGCCGTAGTCCGGTGCGTAGCGTGCATAGCAACGGGCGGAGCGCTTTTAGATATATGGGGGGATCATATACCGCCCATTGACATTGCAACGAAACACGCACGACTTGTACTGACCTGTCTCCCACTGAAATGCCATAGTCTGCTGGATTGCCTTAGTGCCGATCCCAGCTACATGGCGCCGTCCGGGCTGTGTGTAGGTCAACATAATCACGATCCCTTCGCTAGCTGCTCCTGGTATTTGTCGACAGTGATCTATGCAATGTATCGACGGACAAAAGCATTTCTTTTGTTTATCACACTCAGTGAGCCCGCTCATTGGTATAATTAAAATACGTACATATGGACAATGGCCAAATCGAGGCTGCAAATTTCTGGACTGTTCCATCTATCGCACCTTACACCAGACAGAATGTTGATGAGGAAGGCTCTATCACAGCCAAACCATTCTGCCCAAGAAGGTAAAGCAAGGGACAGCCTGACTCCTGTAGCGTGTTAATCATATATAACGCACCTTTCAAGGACAAGAGCAACCCGAACCGAACAGCGAAAGATAGCCGGATGAACGGAAACTTAGTGTCAGAATGGACCATCCCGGAATTAGTAAAAAGAAATTAGAACACACTCAAGCTGCTGCCATGGACCTTGCATTATTGTTTTACATACCTGTCGCGACCCTGGTCGCTGGCTTCAAACGGACCACCATTAATACAATTCTGATCCAAGTAAGCTACTATCCGTGTCCGTGAATGCTAAGAAAGGCATCATCTGTCTCATGTATGTTAGCGTCCATTCTGCTTGGTGGACACGGAAGTAACAGAGATGCGGCTGTCCATAAGATACCCGATATTACGCACTAGTGGTCCGAATTGCGAAGGGTAGAAAACTGTCCTGCGAGGAAGGTGTCAGAACTCAACTCCGAAGTTGATGGAAAGGCTCCAACACCTCAAGTACTCGTCATGCGCTTTGCATCCTGGCACACCCTTCGCCGTCGGCATGTCGCTGATCACTATCATCGTTGGCAACAATGCTGTCGGCCCGAACGTTCTGGTCCTTGACAATTCCGTGGTCATTCAGACGAGAGGGTGCGCCCTGTGGGAAAGACAACAAATTCCATAGCCTGGTCTGCGATGAGCTTCAAGGGCATAGTACTAAGTTGCCATCGATCGGCCCTTTGCGATGCATCGAGCTTGGACTTTACTATTAGCCCTGTAGAACGAACTAAGACCCGGTCCGAAAGTGCAACATAAGATGCTGTAGGAGGGGGACCAAGGACCTGTGTCGGTTCACTCCCACTGTCGGGAGAGCTTATACCAATGTGCAGATTTGTAATTTGTTCTGGTCGATGAAAAACGAACTGCAGGCGCTGTGGCATCTAGCGCATCCGAAGAAGCCCCGTCGATGAAAACGCACAGTCCATATTTCCCATACAGCTAGCGGAGAAGGAACACCTTTCCTTCCCTGTGCAGTAAGGGCTCCCTAGCGGAGACTACGGTTTTCTGAAGCGTAGTACATTCTGTGTGACAATCAGTATTCAGAGATCACGATGTCACATCGTACCTGGGAGAACGCTACCGTCCCCAGTGGAGGTCGTTCCTCGTTGAGCAGTGGGTTCAGTGAAATTCTGCGTGTCTTCGTTCCATGGTGGGGCTAAAAAGAATCTGGGCGAGGGAACGATAGTGCATCTCTGAAGGTTCAACCCCCTCAAAACACATACCCTAATAACGCCTATTCCGAGAGGTATGGGTTATAAGAAAGTCGACTGTATCTCATGACAGCAAACCCTTTTTGGTCATAATAAAGTCAGGTTAGAGTGACACTCAGGTGACATTTCAGCGTGACATTTAGCATTTCAAGGATCTCAGTCATTTCAGCTTGGATCGAGCTCATTCAACTTGGAAGTACCTTTGATTCAGTATTAGAAGAGTTTGAGTGGTGTGGACAAGCAAAATTAGGTGGGAAAGTGTGATATTTTACAAAACTCCCAACTGCTGTTGACTTAGGGTACAGCATTGCCAGTGAGATGAACTACCAGTGTAGGGCTGATTTATAAAAAAAAAAATAAGGTTCCAAATACAGTAACACCAAATTGGGCCACTGGGGAAATCGCACGCCATTCGAACCCTGGGCCAGGGATTTTCTCTGCGAGTTCTATCGAAATGGACATTTTGAGTTATGAGCTGGGTAGGGATTTCATCCAGTGACCGCGATTTGATATGGCGGACGCTGTTTAGTCCCCTGCAGATGTTGGTCTCAGGGCGGGAAGTCAGCAGAATGCGCAAATTTGATGGCAACTGGGCAGCCTCCGGCGATGTCAGGAACCTGAGGATATGCTGGCGGGTTGTATCATCCCCACTCTCATCCAGAGCATCGATAACAACCACAACATTCCCGACCATGGCACCTTTCAGCCGAGACAGTGGCTCCAAGATCATCTTCTGCCATTGTTGCATAACATCAGGCGTGCTGCCCAGAGACGGATCCAGAGCAAGTGCGTCGGCCAAAATTGGCTTCAGTCTAATGTCCCATGCGGCCAAGTCGCGTGCGATCGTTGGGACTACCTTCTCGTGAAGCCTTTCCGCTCGTCTGTCCCGGGCGAAGCAGAAGCACGATCCAAGCTTGCCGCAGTTCCGCACATGCAAAGCGATCGTATGTGCAATGGCCGAGTTGTCCTCGCCAATTTGACCATGAAGCCAGAACATCCTGGGGGCCGTCGGAGTGGGATCATCAATCCAGTCGGTGATCTCTGTCAGGATTTCGGTTCTTCTGCCCTCTGCGCACTGCTTCCTCGTGTCCACTCCTACTCCAGCTGCACACACCAAGTTGTGTAGACCCTCGGTGTCTCCAATCAGACGAGCATTGACATGAATATGTGTAAGCTCGCCCTTCCGAAATCGATCCATCAGGCTGTCCAGAACAGCGTTGTATTTTGCAATCATAATGTTCCGTTCTGAGGGAACATCCTTTCCGAGTCTCATCCCTGTACAAGACGATGAGCTGAAATGGACATGAAGATATGAGCGAAGGCGCATACAAAACTTCTTCGTCTCCGAATAGTTGGCGATGAACTGCGCACACTGTTGCGCCACCTGGGCAATTTGTGCTAACATCTCCTTCATGATATCAATTGCAGCGAGTGTTTCGTCTTCCATGAGGAAATAATATGTTTGGCTGATTTTGGCCAGGAGGGCGTTTATGTCTTCGTCGAGATTCACTTGTGATAAGATAAGCTGGCCGAGATTTGCATCAATTACAAACAATTGGCAGGTGGCGATCATACCTGAGCGGCCACCGTCAATGCAGTGAGGGACATCTGAGTATATGGGTGCATCTGAGTTTGTACTCAAGTTAGACGATGCAACCCCTCACATACAGGAAGGCCAACCTTGGTAATTTTAGTTACCACTGTGTCAAAGATGTGAAGAGGTTGCAGATACATCCGGGTAACGTCGCCCAATGGATTGGTGGTATTGTTCATAAAACCGATCGATTCCAGGTCAGGCTGTACAGGAAGTAAGACCTGCCCAACGGTCGAAAAGACTTGTTCCGGGTTCTGAATATCCCCTTGGACAAATCTTGTCTGTATCCCCTTATTCCATAAGTATTCTAAACGAGTCTGCTAACACAAATCGGTGCACCTGGTAGGGAACATCAAACAACGTCTGGCCGACATCTTGTTGTTTGTCGAAACGACCGCCACAAATACCACCTGTAGGTTCACTGCTGGCCGTCTCCTGAACAACAATGAGTCCTCCGAGTAATAGATGGTGCATCGGATACACAAACTGAACATACCTGCGAAGGCGTAGAAGAGGATACGACTTGCTGTGGAAGGGCAACTGTACGAGTGACAGCCCTGGGGATGGGAGACTTGTCTTCATGATGTAGTATATGGTTCACTTTGGATTTGGCCTTGGATAAGAGGGTCCATCTGGATGAAATCTCGCGCGGGGGATCCTGGAATGAAGTGTCAAACTGAGCGTTATCATGTCCACGAGACGTCAATACTACGTACTTGGTCCGATGGGTCAGGGAATGAACAGTTCACGGTGATACGGTTCTTCTGGGACATTATGGTGTAGTCACTAGTATGCCAACAACGATCATTGGTAGTGGGAGGGCTTCTGGAATTGCTGTAGTCAAAGAGCAAGAGTAAGTGTTGTGAAAGCTGTATCATATTAGGCTTGCACAGCAACAATCTATGATCAATGAATGTTCAATAGGCACTTCAGGAGCTGCGACACCACTCCCTGTAGGTTTGTTGCAATACTAACGGTAACTACCGTATTTAGGTGTTGCGCCGTTCACGGTAGTCCGTTCACCGGTTAACGTTGCAACACTACGCCCACCTGCATCTTGCAACATC
>Ga0307518_10003167_pt1 | contig 11891 bp, 4 predicted proteins | sample 25_EM_MG_FD_203889 | JGI IMG/M metagenome (GOLD analysis project Ga0307518, IMG submission 203889) | Populus trichocarpa ectomycorrhiza microbial communities from riparian zone in the Pacific Northwest, United States - 25_EM | ecosystem: Host-associated > Plants > Roots > Unclassified | place... | reverse complement strand
ATTTTTTTTTCTTTTCCGGATAAACAACCATCCTTTTTTATATCCGTATACCATTGTATCGGATTGCACATTTGCCCCTTTCGCTCCTGGCTCCTTGAAAAACCCCACTGATGTGTCGTTGTCATCCATAAATTCTTCTTGAAATTTAATACCATGTTAATATTATATTGTAAGATTATCCGGGATGATAAGCATAAACAATTTATTGACTAGAAATATTACGAATAGAAATTGGGGCATTGTTGCAATTATATTTAACTTCAGAGCTAGTTATTTTCTGTCTATTTATAAAAATTATTATTAACTCATTATATGATCTCCCCTTATATCCATTTATACAAATTAAAATAGAAGAAAAACCTAGTTTTCGTGTGTTAGAGAGTTAATGTTGTGGATTATTCTATATAAAAGGCCAGTATAAAAAATATATAATTTATTGACAAAGTATATGGAAATAATTTTGATGGATAGACTATAACGTTGAAGCAAATAGTAGAGAGGGGCCGAATTAAGATCATCCTACTCATGAAACCTACTCATGAAAAAAATTTAATTTTGATAGATAGACCATAAAACCTACTCATGAAACTTTTGTAGTTTTTTCCATGTAAGATCATCCTTTATATATATATATATATATAGGTTGGGATGCTACGATCGAGAGGCTAGAGTCGCTTGAGTTATTGACGATAAGATTCGAAATTGTATGGTGGTTTGATGGTGTCCAGAAAGAGATGCGAAAACTCATTTCCATGCTTGATTCGGGCGTTGATTGTTAATGTTCACCTTCATATTGATTTCCTCTAATATTCCTCCTTTTTTGTAGAAGTTCATCTCTCATATACAGAATTTGTTCGGGAAAATAGTTAAAAATACACTTCCATGTAGATTGGATCAGAATTTGTTAGGTTTTTAAAAAAATTGAGTTTTATATTGCAGAATTTATTAAAAAATTAAGTTTAAAATATAGTTATTATACAGTAATTTCTACATATTTTTTTCAATTGAGTTTCGTAAATATTCATGATATATTTGCTCAAAGTTATCAAAACATCCTTGCTAATTTCTTTTTTATTGTTTGTAAGAAAATCAGAAGGTTTTATCCACACTTTTCACATGTTTTTTTACTATATATAAACTTTAATAATAATTTTTACCAAAAACATATCTAAATCTAACTAACTTCAACTAAAAATATTTTTTCTAAATTTATTTTCGTCAAAACACAATCAAGAAGCTTCCTCAAGTACAAACACACCAGTAAAGGATATTTGAGAATGTAATAGTTGTTGTTTTTTAAAATGTTTTTCATTTTAAGATATATTTAAATAATATTTTTTTTATTTTAAAAAATTATTTTTAACACCCGTCCATTAAAATAATTTGAAAACATCAAAACATATTAATTTAAAATATAAAATTAAAAAATTAAGATTTTTCAAAAATACTTTCCAATAGAATGTCACACACTTTTTATATTTTAGAATTGGTGGGTGTCGAGCACAATTCCATAATAAATCTTTCGACAAGGATTGTTGATAAACAGAAGCAAGCATCTTTTTAGAGGTTTTACATTTGATGGTTTTCCTTTAAAAAAGCCTTAAATACTAATAACTAGTTTATAATGTTTATTTAGTGATGGGGCAGATCTATCCCTTTGTATCGTCTTGTTTGTTCGCCTTCCATGAATGAGGTCGTTGGAGAAGACAATTCGGGCGTCCTCCTCGATGGTCGCGCGATTTCTTTCGTTTACGTCTTGTCGTAGAGCGACATCGCATGATGTTATAATATCATAATATGCCAACTAGCACGAAAGCAGCATGGAAACGCGCCAAACATGCCGCCGAACCCTCTGAAATAATTTAATGAAGATTTTTTTTAAAAATGCTTTTTATTTATAAAAAAATATAAAAGTTTTTTTATTTTTTTATTTTAAATTAATATTTTTTTATGTTTTTAGATATTTTAATACGTTAATATTAAAAATAATTTTTAAAAATTAAAAAAAAATTATTTTAATATATTTTTAAATAAAAAATATTTTAATCTGCAATCACTCCACCAATAAAATTCTTGGTGAATCACAATTATTTGATGAAAATAACTTTTACATATTGAAAATGTAACTTACACACTATGTCAAAACTGCTCTTTTCCATGGACTTTATTTTCTAATGAGCTGCAAGTTTTTGCATGTGCTGGTGGAACTATTTGAAAATATAGTCTAACTCGTATTTGTAAAAAATTTAAATTTTTTTTATGTTTTTAGATCGTTTTGATATGCTGATTTTAAAAATAATTTTTAAAAAATAAAAAAATATATCATTTTGATATATTTCTAAGTAAAAAATACTTTGAACCGCACCTGCAACCACAATCTCAAACAGACCGGTGATCAACCACTGGTTTTTGTGTTTTGCTAGGGGATTGGGTGTTTGGGAGTGTGGTAATGGTTGCTTTTTAAAGTGATTTTCATTCTAAAACATATTAAAATAATTTTTTTTATTTTTTAAAAATTATTTTTGACATTAACACATCAAAATGATTTGAAAACATCAAAAACATATTAAATTAAAATAAAATAAAATTTAAATTTTTTAAAAGAACTTTCAGTGCCAAACACTGCCGTCCGTATTTCCTGGGATAGTGAATAGCAAACTTGTGTTGCTTACTATAGCACTTAGACTCTGCGGTAGCTGTTGTGGTTGTGGTTTGAAAAATGTTATTTTATAAAAAGTACTTTTAGTTGAGGTTGGTTTGAAAAAATAGGCGTTTGGTTAAAACTGTGGTTGAAATTGAGATTGAAGAAAAAGTAATTTAACGAGTTTGGGTAAGAATGTTTTTGAAATTAAGGTTATAAAATAATTTAAATATATATATATATATATATTAATATTGATGGTTTTAAATTTAAATATTGTAGAATTAATTACTCATATTACATCATGAAATAAATAATACTTTATATAAAATACTTTTTATTATTCCATTAAACTATTTATAATTCCATTACGTACAAAATTCATCCGATAAGAACTACAGTTTTCATAATTTTTTGAGCGTGTAATAAAATTAGATAAAATATAATCAGGTATAAAATTGATATTACAGTGCGCGTGAATTTAATTCACTCTATACTAGTTTTTCGAGAAAAAAATATTGTTCACTTCACAGTGCGAGTGAATTTAATTCACTCTAAACTATTTAAAAAAAACTATTCACGTGGACAGTGCAAGTGAATTGCACTGTTCATTAAGTGAACAGTGCGAGTAAATTGCACTGTTAAGTGAACAGTGCAATTAACATGAACAGTGCACAAGAAGCAGCATTTTGCTGCTTTTTCTGTTCCTGCGTTTCAGACGCAAAAACATGTAGGCCCATACACTGTAAACTATGTATTTTTTTTTATCAAACAGATTATATCTGTGTTTTAAACTAAATGCAAACGTAACCTCATTACCAAACATAGTTTGAGTATAGTGCCCTTGTTAGCACCACCCAAGAAATTATTTGGCTCTAATAGCTTTTTGGTGATATGGAGTTCAAATTTCCAATGGCTAACCCCTACTTTGTCATTCAAATTACGTACAATGATGTCCCCGTCTCTCATTGTGTTGAGCATTTTCCCTTTTTGTTGGGATTGACTTGAGAGGAAAATGTGTGTTTTATATGTTGAAACTTACAAAACTAATAAATTGGAGAGGATTGCCACTTTTTAATTATGATTTGGTTGGATTCTATATAATACAGAGACTATATATCTTGGATTTGTTACACTTAATGAACAAGAACAGCAGCTTGCTTAAAGTCTGCACAAAATGGTCAAGGTTACTTAAAAATAAAACATAAGTGTGGCTCATTAAATAGCCTTACAATGATAACGGAAAACAAATAAAGTGCAGAATTGTGAGGAATCTCACAAGATCAGGTAACAACATTCCTAGAAACTAGGACAACCCTATAGACTAGGAGTTTTATTCTAACAGAAAAAACTTGGTAAACATCCTAATTTAAGCAACCAGCTTCATCAATCCCTCTCTTAAACTAAATGTAATAGCAATTAGTTTATTCATTCAATTTCGCACACTCCCAGTTCTTCTCTAAGTTTCTGAAATGTCTCCACCTTCAAAGCCTTCGTCATCAAATCTGTTATCTGCTATTGAGTTCTACAATGCATCAACTGAATAATACCATCATTTACTAGATCTCTTAGGAAATGGAACCTGACATCAATATGTTTGCTTCTCCCATGCATTACTGGATTCTTGGATAATTTGATCGTAGAACTGTTGTCACACCAAATGGTGGTGCATTCTTTTTGAGCAAGCCCTAAATTTTCAAAGACCCTTCTCATCCAAACAGCCTGACTTGCACAGCCTGCAACAGCCATAAATTCTGCCTCTGTAGTAGATAGTGTAACTATAGGCTGTTTTTTCGATAACCAAGAGACTGCTCCCGAACTCATTAAAAAAACATATCCAGAGGTGCTCTTTCGATCCTCTAAATCACCTGCATAGTCACTATCTGTAAATGCACGCAACTCGTCCATCCCTTCCCTTTTGTATAGAATACCAAAGTTGGTTGTGCCTTGCAAATACCTCAGTATTCTTTTGGCAGCTTGTAGGTGCAACTCGGTGGGCCTAGACATAAATCGACTGATCAAACTTACACTGAACATCATATCTGGTCGAGTTGTTGTGAGATACATTAAGCTTCGTACAATTTGCCTGTAATAAGATTCATCAACTTGTACTCCTTGATCATCCTTGTTCAGTTTGACACCTGGTACAATCGGGCTGCTAACTGGATTACTTTCTGCCATACCAAAACGCTTCAGCACATCTATAACATACTTCTTTTGACAAATAAAATTGCCATCTGTTCTTTGTATGACTTCTATTCCAAGAAAGAATCACATCTTTCCCAGATCCGTCATATCAAAAACACTCATCATTGAGTTTTTAAAACCATTCATCATGTCTTCATCATTTCCTGTATATATCAAATCATCAATGTAAATACTCACAATTATCACCTTGCCTTCTGCACCCCTTTTAATAAACAACGTGTGCTCATTTGGACATGTTTCAAAGCCTTCATCTTTGAAATATGCTGCGATGCGACTAAACCATGCTCATGGGGCTTGTTTAAGTCCATATAGAGCTTTGTGTAGTTGATAAACCTTTCCTTCACTGCCCTTCTTCTCGTACCCCTTTGGTTGTTCAACAAACACGTCCTCGCTGAGTTTACCATGTAAAAATGCGGACTTGACATCCAATTGATAGATTGTCCAGTTTCTTTGAGCTGCTACAGCCACAATCATTCGTACAGTGTCCATCCTTGCTACTGGGACAAACACTTCAGTGTAATCCACTCCATATTGTTGAGAGTACCCCTTGGCGACCAATCGTGCTTTATATTTGTCTACCTCTCCAAGCTCATTCAACTTAGTTTTGTAAAGCCATTTGACCCTAATTTTCTTGCAACCAGCTGGTAGATCTGTAAGTGTCCAGGTCTCGTTTTTCTTAATTGAATTGATTTCTGAATCCATTGCTTTTCTCCACCTTGAGCTTGCTACTGCTTCTTCATAGTTTATAGGATCTGCACCTTGCATTAAAGCCATGTTAATCTCATTTTCTTCTTCATAACATTGATCTCTGCAAACATAGTCTGACATCCATCTCGATTTTTGTCTAATTCTGCTACTTCTTGCTATGGACCCTTCTGCATTAGACGTGCCACTCACCACAATGTCCTCGGTTTCTGCAGCTGTGACATCTTCATCCCCTGTCACTACTGCATCTTCATCAGTTTCTGCAGGTGTGACTACATCTTCATCCGCTGCCGCTGCTGCATCTTCATCCCCTGTTACTGCATCACCGTTAGGTGGGATTATTCTGTCAGTTGTGGTGTCACTCACCATCACATCCTTATCTTCTACTGCTGCATCACTGTCAACGGCTCCACCGTCGACTGAAACTGCTTCTTCCTCATTTATTTCCGCTTCATCAATGTCTCCCCACTCAAGGTCTTGTAGGATTTGATCCTCATAGCTTGCATCCCAATTCCACTGCCTTGCTTCTTCAAATATTACGTCTATACTAATTATTATTTTCTTTGCAATTGGATCATATAGCCTGTATCCCTTAGATTCCTCGCTTACACCCAACAACACACAAACAAAGCTCCTGTTATCAAGCTTGGTACGTTTGGCTTCAGGTACATGTACATGTGCCAAGCAACCGAAAACCCTGAAATGCTCCATAGAAGGTTTATCACCTGTCCATGCTTCTTCTGGAGTTGCATCCTTGACTGCCAATGTGGGGCATCGATTCAGCACGTATATTGACCAATGCACTGCCTCAGGCCAGAAAGATTTTGGGATTTTCTTTTCTGAGAGTATTGCCCGAACCATATTCATCACCGTACGATTTTTCCTCTCTGTCACTCCATTTTGTTGTGGAGTGTATGATGTGGTCAATTGTCTCCTAATACCATTATGCCTACAGAATTCTTTAAATTCATTTGAATTGAACTCCCCCCTCTATCTGTGCGTAGACAGTTAATGAACTTTCCAGTTTCCTTTTCTACCATCTTCTTAAAGCATTGAAATACATACAATGATTCTGATTTTTCTGTCAGAAAATATGTCCATGCTTTTCTACTGTAATCATCAATGAAGCATAGAAAATACCTCTTCTTGCTGTTAGAAATAGGGGTCACTGGACCACAAATATCAGCATGCACAAGCTGTAATTGTAATTTTTCAGTAGCTCTCCATGTGCTCTTCTTTGGGATGCTGCTTCGATGTTGTTTTCCAATTAGGCAGTCAGTACAAGTCTCTGTGGTAGGAGTAAGTTTTGGCAGTCCTCGTACCATATTCTTGGTCTGCAGAATCTCCAGACCTTGATGGCTCAAATGGCCATACCTGCTGTGCCACTGTTGGGTGACATTTGGTGATGATAAGCTTGTGTGGAAGCAGGCATCATTTCTCTCTTGTGTGTTTGCCAACAGTATGAACATTTTATTTGCAGACATACTGGTTTGAATGATCATGCCCCTCTTTGGGTGATAAATCTTGCACATCCCGACATGAAATAAAAACGCAAGTCCCTTCTCTTGTATTTGTCCCACACTCAGCAGGTTGTTGTGCAATTCTGGCACATAGAACACATCAGTGATGATATGATTCATGCCATTCAATTTTAGTTTGATCTTTCCCTTCCCTTCAACAGAAATTCTGGTGTTATTATCGAGTTTGACTTGCTGCTTAAATCCCCTATTCAATTCACAGAACTTTTCTGCATCTCCGCTCATATGATTTGAACAACCAGAGTCCAAGAACCAAACGTCTCCACGTTTTACTTCATTCATATCCACTAAAGACATTAACAGCAATTCTTCATCTGCTTCAACATAATTAACCTCCCAAGTTGGACATTCATATTTGTAGTGTCCAAGCTTGTGACATCTATAACACTCTATTATAGCTTTGTTGATAAATCCACGCCCTCTCTCGTATCCTCTTCCTCTATAGGTATTCCTGCCACGTCCTCCTCTGCCTTGTCCCTCATCAATTGTAACTTTCAAGGCTTGATCTTCACTGTTAGTTCTTCGAAATTTCTGTTCATGCACAATCAATGAGCTTTGTAGCTCATCCACAGAAAGGAGATCAATGTCTTTGGATTCTTCTATGGAACAGACAATGTAATTGAATTTGTCTGTGAGAGTGCTTAAAATCTTTTCTACGATCTTCACATCCTGCATATCTTCTCCATAATTTCGCATATCATTGGCCACCACCATGACTCTGGAGAAATAATCTGTGACTGATTCACCAATCTTCATTTCTAGCACCTCAAAGTCTCTACGTAGTGCCTGGAGTTGAGCACGCTTGACTCTCGTATTCCCTTGATATTTTGTTTTCATTGATTCCCACAGCTGCTTGGAAGTGTCTTTCTAAAGGATAGTCTTCAAGATTGACTGGAAAAGGTAGTTTTTAACCTTTAGATCTTTGAGTTTACAATCCTCAAGGTGTCTCTTTTGTGCAGCAGTCAGTGTCTCTCCTTCATCAGGTTCTGTAAAACCAGTTTCAATGCAGCTCCAGTATTCTTTTGATCTCAGAAGATTCTCCATCAACAGGCTCCAGTGATCATAGTCTCCATCGAACCTAGAAATGCTCAACAAATTTTGCCCTTCAGCAGCCATCTCTCAGTCACTCTGTTTCTCTCAGTGTTTTTCTCACAATTTCCTCATAGTGTTTTTCACGGTGTTTCTCTCACCCACGGTGTTTCTCTCTTAGCTATTTAGGATACTGCTGTTCCTAAACTCTCACACTCAGAATTCTCTCAACCAGGCTATGATACCACTTTGTTACACTTAATGAACAAGAACAACAGCTTGCTTAAAGTCTGCACAAAATGGTCAAGGTTGCTTAAAAATAAAACATAAGTGTGGCTCATTAAATAGCCTTACAATGATAACGAAAAACAAATAAAGTGCAGCATTGTGAGGAATCTCACAAGATCAGGTAACAACATTCCTAGAAACTAGGACAACCCTATAGAAGTTTTATTCTAACAGAAAAAACTTGGTAAACATCCTAATTTAAGCAACCAGCTTCATCAGGATTTGCATGGAAAAAATATATTATAATAGGAACGAACCATTATTCATGGTATTTTTGTTATTCTTAATTTTCTCTCATTTTTTCTATAGAGTTTATTCAAACTTTTCAACTTTATATCCCTTACGTATAATACATGTTAGAGTAAGAGAAAAAAAAAAAAAACTATAGCTACTAAAAAACTATAGAAAAGCCGATTTGATGCCATAGTCTTGTGCGCGGGGCATGTTCTCCTTTTCAGCAATCTTTTTTTAAAGGAAAACCATCAAATGTAAAACCTCTAAAAAGATGCTTGCTTCTGTTTATCAACAATCCTTGTCGAAAGAGTTGGGCTGGACACCCACCGCATCTAAAAATATACGTCTTGCTTGTTCGTCTTCCATGAATGAGGTCGTTGGAGAAGACAATTCGGGCGTCCTCCACGATGGTCGCGCGATTTCTTTCGTTTACGTCTTGTCGTAGAGCGACAACGCATGATGTTTTAATATGCCAACTGGCACGAAAGCAGCATGGAAACGCGCCAAACATGCCGCCGAACGCTTTCAAATAATGTAATAAAGTTATTTTTTAAAATGTTTTTTTAATATATTAAAATAATATTTTTTAATTTTTTAAAATTTATTTTTAATATTAACACTTTAAAATATTTTAAAAATAAAAAAAAAACTTAGAAAAAAAAATCTCCTCTTATAACACCCCAAAACACCTATAAAAGTCTGGGTCAATCTCAATTATTTGATTAAAATACTTTTTCCATATTGGAATATATCTTGCACACTATGTCAAAACTGCTCTTTTCCATGGACTTTATTTTCTAATGAGTTGCAAGGTCTTACATATGCTGATCTCACTAATAGACTAGTAGATGATCAACCACTGGTTTTTGCGTTTTGCTAGGGGATTTTCGTATTTCCTGGGGTAGTGAATAGCAGACTTGTGTTGCTTTCTATAGCACTTACACCGAGTACCGTGCCCTTGTTAGCACCACCCAAGAAATTATTTGGCTCTAATAGCTTTTTGGTGATATGGTGATAAATTTCCAAGGGCAAACCCCTACTTTGCCATTGAAATTCCCTCCAATGATGTCCCCGTCTCTCATCGTGTTGAGCATTTTCCCTTTTTGTTGGGATTGACTTGAGAGGAAAATGTGTGTTTTATATGATTGGAGAGGATTGCCACTTTTTAATTATGATTTGGTTGGATTCTATATAATACAGAGACTATATATCTTGGATTTGCAGGAAAAATATATATTATAATAGGTACGAACCATTATTCATGGTATTTTTGTTATTCTTAATTTTCTCTCATTTTTACTATAGAGTTTATGCAAACTTTTCAACTTTATATACCTTACGTATAATACATGTTAGAGTAAGAGGGAAAAAAAATATCATAGCTACAAAATAAACTACAAATTTAATGCTTAAGTAGCAAGGGTACCGGTTAGCTACAAGGATTGTGATAGTACGTAGTTATGGTTTAAAATATTTTTTATTTAGAAATATATTAAAATGATATTTTTTATTTTTAAAAAATTATTTTTAAAATTAACATATTAAAATGATTTAAAAATATAAAAAAAAAAATTTTAACAAAAATAAATAATCATTAATGCAATTATTACTAAGTCTTGCTACAGAAGGATGGGATGGCGAGTTGTTTCCTTTTTTGGACCATACGAAATAGTTTCATGCAATTATGCAAACATTCCAATAGTTTAATATATTTCTACACAAAGAAAATTTCTCGGAAAATCGCACCTCTGCTATCAATTTTAAATAAAATCACATCACGACGACAATCTCATGACACCCAGTCAAGAAAGCTGTTGGATTCATCGGAAAGTGCTTAAGAAAAAATAAAAAAAATCGAGAGCTCCTCGTGCAATGCAACGCACGAACTCGTGCGATTTTGACATTAGAACAGGCGTCAATAATATAACAACAGGCGTCTATAAGGGTTTTCCAAACCATTTACTCCAAATATGTTGTGTGTACAAGCAGACCTCTAGTTCAATCTAGTGCTGTCCTGGCGTGCTTATGCTGCTACTGAAGGCTTTTTAAATTTTCAAAATACATTGATGACTGAGAACCTTTCAATAAAAGGAAGGAAAATGGACCGCAATTTCGTCCCGCGTCTTTTTGAGCTATATAACGAATTAGTTCTTTAGCAAGCCACATAAAGCTACCATCAGATGAGTAGCAGCATGGACAATAAAATGGTCGCGATAAGGAATGGCCGACGCGCAACTCGAAGCACGGTGTGTTACATATATATTTCAGTGTAGTTTGTTAACGTGTCACATAAAGTGCTTTATAAAATTTTAATTTTTTTTATTTAAAATTTAACTTTTTTATATTGTTCTGATACGTAGATATTAAAAATAATTTTTTATATATATTTTTAAATAAAAAATATTTTAAAAAATAATTGTTACCACAATACTAGTATACCCGGGCTCTAAATACTATTCTTTGTTTTTGATTGTTATTAGCATTTTTTCTGAAAGAATATAAACTGTAGATGTTTTGAGAGATAAAAATATTAAAGATACAAATGTCATGTTTCTTTTTATTTCCTTCTTGTTTTGAAAAATCAAAACTCATTCAAAAACTATTTTAAAAATATATTTATTTTATATATTTATTTCTTCTTCTTCTTCTTCTTCTTCAACCAAACAAGTTTTTTTTTTTTTTGTATCATAGAAAACTAGCCAAATACAACTTAGAGATCGCTGTTGTCCTAGGAAACTAATAACCAAACACAACTCTAGATAACAATGTTATGCTAGCTTTCTAACACACAATAGATCTCAATGTTATTGTCCGCAGAAAAGAAAACTAAGGGACAACAAACTAACTAGGAGTATCAAGAGGATCAGAGCTGACATGGCGGAGATCAACGAGGGCCACGAACGCATACGACATGGACAAAAAGAAGTGAGGCAGAAATTTGAAGAAATAAGCAAAGAGACTGCCAAACTGAAAGAGGAAACTAATATAATCTCCAAGCAGAGCGCTGCAAATCAAGTCAGGCTTGACCTCATGTTTCAAATCATCAAAGCAAGATCAGAGAATGATGCCCCCAGGGACGCCGTACTGACTCAAATCTTGCGGTTTGTGATTCTCCAAATACCTTTGTTTTGTTTTCATGATCAGAGGATATCATATTGACAATATCACCAATTAGAAACTTGAACTGCATTTTCTTGGCTTCTTTTTTTCTTTTTTGCCCCGGATGATTTGATTTACTAATGTTTTCG
>Ga0307518_10003166_pt1 | contig 11895 bp, 6 predicted proteins | sample 25_EM_MG_FD_203889 | JGI IMG/M metagenome (GOLD analysis project Ga0307518, IMG submission 203889) | Populus trichocarpa ectomycorrhiza microbial communities from riparian zone in the Pacific Northwest, United States - 25_EM | ecosystem: Host-associated > Plants > Roots > Unclassified | place... | reverse complement strand
ATTTAGATAACCTTTCATTAAAGTCCATACTGATATCAATAAAAGGTTTTTGAGGTATAGGGAGAGGTTGTAACATATCTGGATAGGTCATGTTTTCTCTCTTGTTCTATTGGCACACGGGACATTTCCTAACAAATTGCTTGATACGTTTTTGTTGCCATTTCCAGTAGAAAATACCCCTCACTCTCTTAGTTGTAACACAAATGCTTGAATGACCCCCCATGGCTGTATTATGGTAGAGTGAAATCATCTTTCTGTGCAAGGATGGATTGTTACCCATCATCATCCTCTTTTTTCTATTTAGATAGCCATTAATCTACTAGTGTGGGTAGGAAGTTGGGTCATGTTGAAGATCCTATATAATTATACGCGCTGTCTTATCACTAAACCATGTAGCCTTAATCTATTTTATAATGCCAATAGAGACATTTGACAACCCCAACTCACACAATTTTGTACTAGAAATCCTAGAAAGTGCATAAGCCATGGTGTTCCTTTTCCTTTTCCTGTATTCAATTTCATAGTCATGACATGTTGAGAAGCTAAAGTCAACTTTTGGCGTAGTTGATATTTCAAACTGACGTGATCAATCCTAATTTTGAAATGCCTTCCCCATAGATAATGCTACAACTTAGTAACCATATGTATAATAGCTAACATTTCTTTCTTATATATTGATAAGGCTTGTTGTTTAGGACCTATAAACTTACTGATGAAAGCTAGGGGATGCCCCTATTGTAGTAGCACTATTCCTATTCCCGTAGCTAAAGCATTAGTTTCTACCACAAATATCTTGTCCAAACTAGGTAGTGCTAAAACTAGTGGAGAGGTTATAACTTAAGTTTTTTGAAAGCCACAACAACCTCTTTAGTCTACTTAAATCCCTTCTTCTTTAGTAGATTGGTTAAAGGTTGACTTATTAAACCATACCCCCTGATGAACCTTCTATAGTAACCAGTTAAATCTAGAAACCCTCAAAGGTGCTTGATGGTGTTAGGAGTAGGCCAATCCTCAATGCCTTGTATTGTTTCAGGATCTATAACTATACAATTTGTTTTATTTAATATGCCTCAACTACACTACAGTTTCACTGCCAAAGATGGATTTACTGTCCTTAGCCACCAGTTTGTGATTCCTCAATAACTAAATTACCATCTTTAAGTGCTTTAAATGATTATAGACAGTCTGATTGTAAATTAGAATATCATGAAAAAACACCAAAATAAATTTCCTAAAGTGTTCATGGAATACCTTATTCATTAGACTTTGAAAGGTAGCTGGAGCATTGGTTAAACCAAAGGGCATCATCATAAACTTATAATGGCCACTATGAGTTTTGAATCTTGTCTTGTAAATATCTTCAGTGTGCATTCTAATTTGATGATAGCCAATTCTTAAATCAATCTTAGAAAAAATTATTGTCCCTACTAGTTCCTCTAATAACTCATCTATTAGTGGTATAGGATACTAATTTTTAATGGTCATCTTATTAAAGGCTCGATAGTCCACACATAACCTCCATGTATTATCTTTGTTATTGACTAACACCATTGGAGAAGTAAAGGGACTTTGGCTAGGTTATATTATACATGATTCAAGCATCTCTGCTACCAGCTTTTTTACCACCCTTTTTTATATGCTCGAGTACCTGTAAGGTCTTAAATTGACGACTAGAGAACCTTCCTTCAAAGGAATAGAGTGGTCCTAGGGTCTGGATGAAGGTAGGCTCTCAGGTTCCTTAAATACATCCTGATAAGCTTCGAGTAAGGCATCTAGAATAGGGGTTCTGTAATTATTGGCTGAAAAGGTCGCAGATATCGCATACACTTTAGTTCCCGAGTCTAACACAATTCTCAAGCTACGAAGGCTGACTTCTGCCACTTACGTAACATTGTCCAATAGGCTATTGAATTGATCAATTCTAATAGCTTGTAGTTTAATAGGATCTTATCTTTTAATGGTTACCTCCTTACTTTGCCAGCTAAAGGGCATCCATAGATCTTTATAGTTGGATACTATGTTTCCCAAAGTTTCCAACCACTGTATATCCAATATCATATCATAATTTTTCAACTCCATAATAAACACATTTGTATTAAAACAGACCCCTTGCATTTTCTAGTTGAAATTTATGTAAACAGAAACGCATAACATAGTTCCCCTATTGGTTGTTTCGACTATTATGGGTTTAATTGTACTGAGCTCACATTGCAATCTTGTGGCTGCTCTGGAATCTAAGAAATTATGGGTGCTCCTTAAGCCTACCATAATAAACAATAGCAACCTATCGACCTTGCTAGTAACCCTGTAAGTGTAAAACTCATTAACCTTTTCAAGAGCATTTAGTGAAATACAGGGAATCATTTAATCAGAATCTTCTTATTCTTTCATATCCATGGAATTCCTTTCCTCCAATTCTTCATCCTCATCATCAACTATATATAGGGAGTAGAGTTTTTTATTCTTACACCTATGACCCCACACAAACTTCTTATCATACCAAAAACATTATCCCTCAACCCTCCTTTCATCTAGCTCCTTATTCCTTATGGGTTTTGTGGGTTTCATATATGGTTTGTTAAAGGGTGGTATGTTTGGAGTAGGTAGTAGGCTGGGTTGTGATTGTATCAAGTTGTTAGATAAGGTGGGTGGAGTTTTATAGTTGATTGGGTTAATACTGATTTTGGCCTGGGTAGGCTGTATAGTGTTTATTTAAAATGATTTATGGTGACTTTATTGTGTCCTTCTATAAGTTATGGTGTTATTTTGCAGTCTTGCCAGATTATATACTTGCTTTTGCCCCTAAATCTACTACATATAGTTTTTACATACTCATTCCAAGTCACAAGTTGACCTTTCCTACTCATGAAATTCTGGTGCCAGTATAGGGCCATTCTATCCAGGTAATAAGAAGCAAAATTGAGTTGTCAGTTTCAGCAATCTCTTTTAAGTCAAAGTACTAATTGCATTTATATAACCACTTATGAACACCCTCACACTTAAACATAGAGAGGTTCCTTCTAGGTTAGTATATCCTAGAGTTATTGAACTGACCTTCATAAGGTCAGCCAAATTTGGTTATAAATTCTTCCTGATTGGATGTTTGATTATTCTGTCTTGTGTTAGAGTCTCTAGCGTTGAATTGTAACTTCAATAACAAGGTACCCTATTGGTAAGAGAATCCATTGACAAGCTCTCTAAGTTCTTCAATCTTGGTATCTTGCATTGATTTAATGGTTAATGATTGTTGTCTATAGGTCTCCAATAACTTCATAACTTGTTCAAGTCTTTGTGCTTGTTCCTTGTTTGCAGCTTTCATAGACTTCTCCAGCTTTCTGATCTATTGAGATCTAGTGTTTGGTGTCATATTGAAGTTCTAAGAATCAAAAGCTTTAATACCAATTATAACAATGGTTACTGGAATAGTTTTATAATTAAGCAATCCAAGTAGGATAGAACTGTGAGTGTGTTATTTTTATGATTTACTTAAATAAAAAGGAAAAGGGAGAAAGAATAAATTGAAAGAGAAGAATAAGCTGTATTCATTCACTGTGTTTTTGCATGCCAAACAATATGTTACAACATATTCTTAAAGAAAGCTACAACATTCTAGAATTAGCTTATCTCTATGGTAGGCAACAAAAATAACTAACATGTAACAAACAATTTTATCATTCGCTTTCATTTGTGTCAATTGGTATAAGAGCTTAGCGATATTTGATGGTTATTTTGCTTTGCTATGTGTTGCATAACAATTATGATTAGAAGAGAGCCTAACGATTCTTGGTGGTTATTTTGCTTTGTTGTGTGTTGCAAAATGGTCGTGGTTAAAAAAGAGTCTAACGATACTTGGTGATCCATTTTTATATCAAATAAATAAATAGTAATAATAAAAAAACAAATCTAGAGAAAAAATAAAATGAAGGGGTGCTTTGAAAATTTGGAGGGATAGGCGCTAAAAATGAGGTAGAGAGAAAAGAAAGAAATGAAAAGGTCGACGACTTCAAACTAGAGGTCAATAAGCTAAACGTGTCGCCTATTGAGGGAGGGTCTATCAAGAAAATTTTAAAAACATCAAAGAACACCATTTTTTGCCATTGTAATTTATTAAATGTGCCACTTGAATACGACAGGGCGGCAAATGCGCTAGCGCGTCTAATGCAAACACCAATCTTATTTGTTTTTTTAATTATATTTTATATTTATTAAAATACCAAATCACCCATTGGACAACTTGATTATAATTAAAAATAATAGAATGATAATACAAAAAAGCCTTGGACATCAGTTAAACAAAAATATGCTTTCAAGGTAATTTAGACATTTCACAATACTTTTAAAATGTGAAAAGACCTACTTGTTCCTAATCAATCTAATAATGACTAATAGATTTTGGAAGAAGATTGTATTACCTCTAATAGCCAGTTCATTAGGTTTTTTAAGGATAAAATGGTCATTACACTGTTCCAATAAATAATGAATCCTCTCATAATGAACAATGTTTTTTCCTCTCTAATTAGCTTTTGTTAACTAGGTCATTGGCCTACGCCAAGTCGCTGATTTTTTAATTATATTTTATATTTATTAAAATACCAAATCACCCATTGGACAACTTGATTATAACTAAAAATAATAGAATGACAATACAAAAAAAACCTTGGACATTAGTTAAACAAAAATGTGCTTTCAAGGTAATTTAGACATTTCACAATACTTTTAAAATGCGAAAAGACCTACTTGTTCCTAATCAATCTAATAATGACTAATAGATTTTGGAAGAAGATTGTATTACCTCTAATAGCCAGTTCATTAGGTTTTTTAAGGATAAAATGGTCATTACAATGTTCCAATAAATAGTGAATCCTCTCATAATGAACAATGTTTTTTCCTTTCTAATTAGTTTTTGTTAACTAGGTCATTGGCCTACGCTAAGTCGCTGGTTAAATCGTTGTTTTTTTTAAAAATATGAACAAAATATTTAGGTGTTGCTAATGTTTTTCTAGTAGAAAAAATATTCTAAACCGTGTGGGGAATGATCCAATATGAATGATTGACTTGATGGATTCAAAGACAACCTGTAAAGTCGATAAAAACATAGTTTGACTCAAAATAAATATTCAAGATGATCATTATTTTGTAGGGCATCAAACTAATATGTATCATTATTTTGTTATTTTATTTTGGATAATGTATTATAAATATGTCTTAATTAACGATGAAACCAACAACTTGTTATACTTTTGATTATTTTATGAACAAACATTGATGCATATGTTAAAGTAAACTAGAATATTATAGATCACCTTAATTCAAGTTATTAATGTTCAATGCATCATGAAAATTTATGTATGCTTAAGAACCTTGATTATGATTTGATGGGATAAGGTCTATAATGTTTGGACCGTGATTTGTGTTGTTGATTTATGATGTGAAAAAGTTGTCAATAACTTGGCATGATTCTATTATAGAGGAAACTCTGCTGAAATTTTGATAGACTTGTTTATGGATTTTATTTTATAAAAAAAAATTAAGGTTGTTACAATAAATATCATAAAAAGTGCTAGAGATGAAGAATATGAATCACTATTCGGTAAATTTTGTTCCTAAAATCTTATTATCCACTAAATTACTGCTTTTTATTCACCATAACTGAATAACATTGTAGAAAGTAAGAATCGAACATTAAAAAAATGATGAAATTCAAGTTGATAAGTTCGAGAGCACCTTCAAAATTCTAGGAGGAGTAATTATAACTGTGAATTATATACTTAATAAAGTACCTTATAAAAAGCTAAAAAAACACCATATGAATTATGAAAAGGTAGAAGACTTTCTTATAAATACCTCAAAGTGTGGGGGTGTCTTGCAAAGATAGTGATATATGATCCTAACAAGGTCAAGATAGGACCTAAAACTATAGGTTGTGTATTTATCGAATAAGCATAGAATAATAGTGCATATCAATTTCATATATACAAGTCAAGTATTCTAAAATCAAATAATGCTACATTATTTGAAGATGTGTTTCTATTAAAATAAGTACGAAAAAATCATTTACTTAAGAGAACAATTGAGTTTAGCTCAAGTAAAAATCATTAATCAGAAAATGATGAAGTTAAGCTTAGAAAGAGTAAAAGAGAAAAAATGACCAAAATATATAGTCTAAATTTTCTAATATACTTGTTAGAAAATGAATCTCAAACCTATTTTAAGACAATGTCCTATATGGAAGCTTTTTATTGGAAGAAGGCAATCAACAATGAAATTGAATCCATTATGAATAGTCATGCATAAGAACTAGTGGATCTTTCTTTTTGAAGTAAACCATTAGGCCATAAGTGAATCTTCGGAAGGAAGATGAAAACTGATGATACTATTGATAAATATAAAGCAAAACTTGCTATTAAAGATTTAAACAACAAGAAGGTGTTGATTATTTTGATACATATTCACCTATATCAAGAATAACTTTTATATGAATGTTAATAGTCACCTCAACTACTAACAAGCTTGGCTTACATCAAATAGATATAAAAATAACTTTATTATATTCTGACCTTGATGAGGAGGTTTACATGAAACAACCTAAGGGGTTTATTGTCAATGAACAAGAAAAGAAAGTATGTAAACTTGTTAAATCATTATATGGTTTGAAACAAATACCTAAATAATGGCATGAAAAAATTGACAATGTTATGTTGTCAAATGAGTTCAAAATCAATGAAGTTGATAAATGTGTTTATATGAAAATAAAACAAAAATAAAGGTTGTGTTGTTATATGTCTTTATATGGATGATATGCTAATTTTAAGCAATAATTATCACATGATCAAGTCTACTAAGAAAGTTTTAACTAACAAGTTTGACATAAAAGACTTGGGTGTTGTAGATGTCATACTATAAATAACAATTTCTAAGACATCTAATGGATTGGTATTGTCTCAATATCATTATATTGAGAAAATTCTTGACAAATTTTCTAAAGGTGACTATGACATTGTAATAACAATTTCTAAGACATCTAATGGATTGGTATTGTCTCAATATCATTATATTGAGAAAATTCTTAACAAATTTTCTAAAGGTGACTATGACATTGTCAAAAAACCAACTGATATAAATGAATATCTATTCAATAATAAAGGCAAGGGAAAACATCAATCAAAATATTCTCAAATAATTAAAAGCCTAATGTACATTATGAACTGCACAAGACCTGATATTATTTACTCGGTTAACAAACTAAGTGGATTTATAAGTAATCAAAGTATGGATAACTGGAATGTAGTAAACAAGTTTCTCAAAATATTTGAAATACATATTGGACTATAAGTTACACTATATTGGTTACCTATCGGTACTAGAAAGGTATAGTGATACCAGTTAGATATTCAACACTAAAGATTCAAATTCCACAAGAGGATATGCTTTCATACTTGGTAGAGCAATTGTGTCATGGAAATCATCTGAACAACGTGTATCTTAAGATTTACAATGGAATTATAGTTTATTGCTCTCTATAAAGCTAAAGAGGAAACCAAATAACTTTATAATTTTTTAGAGGATATTTCATAATGGTCAAAACTAGTGTCAATTATTTATGTCCATTATGATAGGCAACAAAAAATTGGAAGGGAATAAAGTAGTATGTTTAATGATAAGTCTAGAAATATATGTTGTAGATATACTACTTTTAAACACTTGCTCTCGAATGAAATTATTTCTACCAATGATGTCAAGTTAAAAAAACATTATGGATCCACTAACCAAATGTTTATCAAGAGAGTTTATATATTGCAAAATCCACTAAAAAAAAGGGAGAAGGAACAGTATAACACAACATTTTTAAAATTTTTATATACTCTTCCTTAACTTATATTTTAGTGTTTTCTTCTCATTTCATTTTAATCTTTTATTTTCTCCCAAATCTAGAACTTAGGTTCATTTATTTAAGAGATATTTGAGTTACGTATTTTTTTGTTCAATACCTTATTTAGAAATTCATCTAAAGTAAAGTAGTGTTATTGGAATTTTAAGAGGTATATTGCAAATATCTTAGTTGCACAACAAGCCTTAAAGATAAATAATTCATCATTGACAACAATAAAAGTTGCATTACTTTAAAATGCTTCAACAATTAAGTATTCTTTGTTTTAATTTAAACTTATATATTTTTCGTATCAGCATGCATGCTAGGACTTTGAATTGATATCAATTGCAAGTTTGAATATATACTTAGCATGCATGCTAGAATTCTATTATTATATATATGTTGAAAGCATGTTTGTCATGAATTGTTTTTTCCGCATGCTTTTATATTTAAACTTGTATGAAATTTAGGCTTTTCTTGAATATTTTTATGTTTTGAATGCTTTTATTATGATAAACTAAACATGTTTTCTCACTAGTCTAATACAATTAAATAAACATGTTTGTTACCATGGAAAGATAAAAAAATGAATTGTTGCCTCAACTGTAGTAATAACAACATGCTTTTGAGGAAATTCAAGCAGGACTCAAAAGTATATCGGAAGCAAGAGGGAGTAAGACCATATCGTGGCAGAAAATGATGCAAGCAACATTGATAATTAAGGAGAAAATTAAGGAAAATGAACAATTAGAAATCAAGCTTAAAAATGCCCAAATTAAGATGGATAGATTGAAGAAAACAAAGAGATGTTTTAAAAATAATGTTAGTAACAAACAAAATTGATTACATAGTAGGGTGACTATATGGTGGTTTTGAAATAAAGAAACAAAAAGCATTATAAAGAGTTACTTATCCAACATGATGAATTTTCCTCAATCAGGCAAACCCTGACTACTAAGAGAGATGCTGCAAAAAGAGAAGCACATTATTGGGCTTTTGAAACCATGAGCTATCACATGCAAGCTAAAGATGCCAAGAATTATATTGTAAGCTTAAGAGGCATAGCTTAACACTTTATAATAGGTTGATCAACTTAAAAAATAAACTCTTGCACTTTTTTTTTTTTCAAATTTGAGATTGTATCAATAAAGTTGAATCATATCTGAGTTTAAAAGTGTATAAAGAATGAGCAATGTAGCTTTGTTTAAAATAACAATTTTCAGAATGAGTTTGTTTTGTATTAGACAAGCTTTGTATATTGTCATTTCAAATTAATAAAAAGATGTTTCATTACACTTTCAAGACATCCAAGGACTTACTTGATATTTGATACTTGGTTTATGTTTAAATAAATTCTTATGAGGGAAATCTTCAATGAGAATTCATTTTTTATCATTGACAAAATTTTCCTTAATCAACCAAAACTCTTGTTGGTTTGGTGTCCTCAGTGAGTAAATATCAAGAAAAATCAACCTAGTCTATCATCATAATCATGATATAATAGGAAACTCGAATAATAACAAGCATACATACTCAATTCAACTTTTGCATTTATTTATACATTATATTTATTTTTGTACATGTGGATATCAAATAAGTGTATGAAAAAATATAGGTCATAATATGAAAGTTTAACTTCCTCTTAAAATCCACAATACTAGATCTAGGTAGAAAAATCTGGAAAACAAAGAGAGATTACATCTAGAATAAAACAACTGAATGAGATAGAGAGTTGAAAAAAAGGTTGTTAGGCTCATTGGCCTACTTGAACGAGCAATGCAAATTATACCATCAAGAGAAGCGACCTTCTATCAAGGTGTGTACTAAAATAAAAATGCCAATTCATCCTAATATCTAGTTAGTGTCATAAATGCTATTAGGGTCATTTGCTTTTCCACTGCCAAACCAAAGAGCATTAAGATCTTCTTTCTAAGTACCAATGCATAACACATTTCCTATTTATGGACTTTCTACCAACATTAAAAGCTAATTTATTCTAACTATCGACCTCACCAGCATGTCACCAAAGTTAGAGAGAAAATTGCTAAAAAATCCGTATGCCACTAATACGCCGCCAGCAGTCAGCACAATTGCTCATCAGTCGTCTATAACTACTTTTAAGATCATTCTTCTTCTTCTTTTCCTTTTTCATCATGTAGGTTTTGCATGCTTTACTATTCAAAATGCAAAATAATGCACATATTACTATTCATGCATAATTATTATTCATTCATGTATTTTTATTTACTTCATGTTAATGTTATTTTTAGTTCATAAAAATGTGTTTTTTTTTCTTTTTACACACATGTGTGTGCAAATATTTATTTTTATAAAAATTAATAAAAAATAACTTCAATGAGTTTTTATTAAGTTAGCATCATGTTTTGATATAACTTGGGTTTCAACAATTACGTGGACGTGTCTCCTAGTTTTTAGGATTGACATTTTCAACGTTAAAATGAGTTAAAAAATGATTCAACGAGTTTTTGAGAAGTTAGCATTATATCTTGATTAAATATGGATTTTAATGACTGGTCCAGTTGTCTTTTAATTTTAGGGACTAACATAGAGCTATAACGATATTTTCAGCTGAAAATGATGTCAATAATAAGTCAATGGTTCATGGTTCTTCTTAAAATAGGAATTGACATGGGTTAATGTGATATTTTGTTCAACTTATACTTTTGTAGAAATAATAATAATAATAATAATAAAAAAAAAAGGGTCAAGAAATATAAATTAATAAAAAAACTAGAACTAAAAAAATAATTAAGTTGTGAGACTCCTGATTTAGTGTCTGATATTAATTAGATAAATATTCATCAACAATAAATGACTTACTAATATGCTTAGAAAATAATTTTAACAATCATGACTTGTATAAAATAAATTTAGAAGAAACATCTTACAAATATGCTCAGAAAATTATTTAAACAAAATTTAAGAGAAATATATAACTGAAATATGGGAAGTGTGATTTTTACCTACTTTTAAATATAACAGCCCCTTGTTCATATCTTTGAAACTAATACACATGCATATTTTAGGATTTTTGTTGTTTGAAAGCCCTTTTAAGGTTTTCTTTCTACCCATCTCATGCGTGCAAGTTTTTAAAACTCTCTTTTTGTTTTTTCTTGCCTAGCAGCTGCAATTCAAATTGAACTACACTTCTTTTTTGCATCGGAGAGCGACATACTCACTTTTTTAAAAGGGATTGAAATGCTTGTGCACAAGATTCTTTACAGCAATACCTGCTGTAGTTTGGCCATTGTTGTTGACACGCCTATGAGTGGTTATTTCATCTTAGAGGTGATTTTGGTCATGAGTCTGTGGCTTAGACCATCAAGGATCCAGCTGATAGCCTAAGTTCTTGTTTAATAATGATTTTTCTCATCAATTAATTAAGAATTATAGATAGATGATTCCGATACGTCGCAGCTAAATAACTTTTTTTATAATGTGAAAAAGATATTTAGATAATAATAACTCGAGTAAGGCCGTAATTCAATTCCTTAGACAACTGCCTGAACCTGCAAGGGTTTTCCCCCTGTCTATAGGTGTTCTGTTTGTGTAGCTTCGATGGTTTCTTCATCATCGATCTTTCACATGCTTAATCTAGGCTTTTTTGTTTTTTTTGTCAGCAAAACTTCCATAAGTTCCAGGCAGTGTCGAGGATATTCAACAGCTTGAAACACAACGCAATTCACCTCAGACTCAACAGAGGTGCTGTCCCTCTCCTTTACGTACCATGCCTTCTTTTAGCTTGAAACAACAAATGCTTTTAATCATATCCACATCTTTTAAATTTTGGTCAACCTTGCCAGCCTTGCTGTGCTTTTAGAATGCAGTTGGTTCTTCAATCTCCATTTAAATCATGTTATTCGTCACCTTTCTAAGCAACCTTCCTCGCACAAATCCTTATATTTTTTATCCTACGTACTACACACTGCTTCTTCAACATGCCCATGCAATAAATTTTTTATACTGTCAACAAAGAATTTTATTGCACATTAATATTTTAAAGC
>Ga0307518_10003165_pt1 | contig 11900 bp, 15 predicted proteins | sample 25_EM_MG_FD_203889 | JGI IMG/M metagenome (GOLD analysis project Ga0307518, IMG submission 203889) | Populus trichocarpa ectomycorrhiza microbial communities from riparian zone in the Pacific Northwest, United States - 25_EM | ecosystem: Host-associated > Plants > Roots > Unclassified | place... | reverse complement strand
ATGCCGGCACTGGGCGCCTAAAAATGACATTTGAGCACTAACATCATTTCTTCTCTTCTTTCCTTCATTTCTCCATCAATTCTTCAGCTTCTTTGCTCATTCTGGTATGGGAGTTGGACTGCAGTAGATTGCATTCCTTTCTCATACCATAATGGATGTTATTCCTTCAGTTTCTTCTGCTTCTTGGTGGTTCTTGTGCGAGTGATCACTGCTAGACGTCGGCAGTTGTCTCTTGCATCAGGATAGTCTTCTTGTGCGATAGATGGCTACGATGAGGCTCCATCATGCTCATCCTTCGCATCAGGATCATTTGATATTGATGTTATCTTCCATGTTCACTGTACCAAACCTGTTTGGTGCATGACACCGTTCACCTGCTATTGTATTGCAACACTGCTCCCTCTATTGCAATGCTTCTCCTCTCGCAATACCAGTGCTTCTATAGTAATGCAGTGATGGGAGATTTATGCGGTGATAGGAGATTTATGCAGCCATACCAATTTTAGGTGATTGACTTGCTTGAATATGACACCACAGTAACAAAGTATTTGCTTCCACAACCAGTGACAACCCAGTTCTTTTGGACTCAACAAAAGCATAGAAAGAAGGGTCTGTTGTCTCAGTCCTACTGGGAATTTAGGTAGGAGTAGAGATGGCACCAAGCCCCCCCAACCCTGCCCACTTGATGCCCTGCCCCTAAGCTCATCAGCCTGCCATGTCTCATACAAGTGCCTTCATTTTTGGTGAGTTGAGGCACATTATATTGTGCTATGTGTTTTGCTGAGACGGTGGACTACACATTGCAGTATGTTATCAAGAACAAGGGCCCCCATTTATACTTGTAACGGAGGTGTTCACATCTGAAGTTCCCAATATCATATTGAGCAGCCGCAGTATCATTACATTATTCCCCATTGCTATCCAAGAGCCTACGTTCCATCATAAGTTTTCACTTTAATGATACTGGTTACAAATGTTAATTCTGCCACAACAGCTTGGCTTGAATTACTCCTTGTTCAGAATGACCACTTTTTCATTGACGGTTGGAATGTCACAATGACTGTAGTTGAACTCATAAAGGAGATGACTTTGGGCTATGTATTACTGAGAAGACTCGATTCTAACAAGTCCAACAGGTAGTAGTATCAAGACTATTATGATTGTAGTTACACGTATTACTGAGAAGACTCGAGTTTCTGATGCAGTCCAACAGGCAGTGGTACTGCATGGCAGCATATCGAGACTAAAAACATGGAGAATCACTTCTGGAAATCAAAGAAGATGTCTATAAGAGAAGCTTCCTCATATTGAGACTCAATACTGGCCAGTGGGATCATATTTCTTGTATTTATGGCTGTCGTCGAGGATCCCACTCAAGTCCAAGCCTTTCCAGTTGTTTTGTGGCCGCTCGCTACTGTCCATCATGCCTGAAACCAAGTGCATCAAGGTCATTCTCCTGCACGACACTGCTTTGCATGGTCTTGGCATTGCGTGCAAATTGGATCAACCAGCTATAGTAGTAAGTGCCATGACATTCCCACCCGATAACTGCCACTTACTGCACTTAAGGAACTTCAAATACTTGTCGGAGACTCTGAAGGAAATCCTCCATGTGCAAGGTGCTCAGAGATGCCTGATGTTAATCAGTCCAGGGAAGGGGGAAGGCCAACAAAAGGAAGACAGTCAACAATCATCAAAAGGGAAGAGTTGGTGAGTCTTGCATGTCATTACATGGGTTACTCTGACTGACAGGAGTGTTCTTTGTCAAGGAGATTGAGCTTGAGATGGTAAGCCGAGCATAGTATCACACATGCATAATTTGACTTACAGCCATGCATCTATAGCCAACTTTGCATAAAAGAGGAGTTGAGGCCAACAGCAGTGCTTTGTGTGCACCTGTGAAGCGGACTAGGGCAACCAAATGAAGGTCTGGGGATGGCATGTGCAGCCACATCAGTATCTTTGCGACGGCTTGTAGAATCAATGTTATCTTAGTTGCAATGTTCACTACAAGTTGTGATGTTGTACTATATGACTTTTCAACACGCATGGTGGAGTTGTGATGCATGGACAAGTTGGGGATAGGAAGGTGTATCACAGATTCCGAGCAAGCTTTCCAGTCTTCTACTGTTAACATCAATGTTGTGGCCAAATTAGGCAAAATCCATCTTGGTCTTTACAATCGCCGGAACCTTTCGCAAGAGGCTTTGGCTCGTCTTTAATGATGCTTGTGATGCTAATGGCTTATGAATTTATAATATCTCACTCCCCTGTTCCACCACTGAAAAATGAGTACTTCGTTGTGGGTGGTTATAGGTGGTGGTCAGCCTGGGATATACCGAGCTGTGTAAGTCCAAGTAAGGGACTCAACAAGAGATCTAATGTCTTGGTATCTAAAACATAATATTCTAGCCTGACTTTCATTCATTTCGGAAGGTTGACACTGCCTCTTCCTTTTGCTATAGAATGCTTATCAATGGATGAGGCGACACATGTCATGTGCACATTGCAGCGCATACTGGAGCCCATCTTACCTGAACCGAGCACGCCAGACTTGCTTAGGGTGCTTAGTAGTTCATCGATGGTACAGACCCTGCTTGGAGACAATCAAAATGGGTTTTATGCCGTTGTTGTTGGATCCCCCACTGGTATTCACCATACAAGGTGCGAGTCCATTCATTTTGTATATATCACAATTGCTTGAGTGACGACATCCAGGGAAAGCATGATAAACTTGCAGGGTAATTTGGAATGGCCAAAATGGCATCAGTTTGAAATGCTCCATGAAGCACTGGCATATATAGTTGTGAAGGGCGATGATGAACGGCTTCCACCCCTGGTGACTGCGACTGCTGAGGCCGGTACCCCGACCAGTGAGTTGTTACTATCATTAGTGTGCTCATAGCATGAAATAAATGCCCAGCATCCCCACAAAGTCTGGCCGAAGAATTGGTCCAAATACTCCACAATCGCCTGCACATAAGTTTGCGATGTCCTGAAATCACAAGTCCCTTGAGAACCCTCTCAGATAACTCATCAGATACTGCACTGCCAACTCGTGAGTACATTCCTTGTTGGATTTGTGTCCCCAACTTGACAGCCGCACTTCAGCTTCAGCCTCAGTATATACACACAGCTCAAGTTTAGCTTCTTCCTTGAGCTCCTTGAGCTCTACAACTTCATCATGGGATGCCCCTTCAACCTGTGAGGACACAGCCTGAGTCTCCCATTGCACCCTAGCCTAACACTCATGCCTTAGCCCCCGTGCGTAATTCAAGCTCGCTGATCAATTTGGGTCCAACATCTTCATGCAGTGTTGGACACCCCATCATTTATACCCATGAACGAAACCTTCAAGTAATTACAGTAAGTCACCACCATTACATGCGGGCCCCTTCAAGGAATTGGCATCGAGCCCAGACACTGGGAGATCGCACAGCACGGTATCTCATTGCGCATGGGTACACACTTCCTGCAATTGACACTATAGTTCAAATATGGGGTGCAGTCACCTCCGCAGGGGATTTTTCACACCGTCTTTCTCAGCACGGTTTGGCATTGACAGAAGGTACCTACCTGTGGGAGTTGATCAATATCACTTAATGTACTTTCATAACTGTTTGTCTTGCAAAGTTCCTAATATGACTGTGTGTCCAATTTATGTAAGCTCCATTTGATCTTCGCCACTGTGAGATTCCGGATCAACTGACCTTAGTATCGCCATACTTGTACTCTGCTATCGTCAACAGTAGATTTTATGTCACAGTTGCATCACAGCAATGGCCCATCTCTGCCTCGGCCCGCTGGTGGCTCACTTTATTTTCAAAAAGCGACGGGTTTTACTGTTCACAAGCGGAAGGCTGATGATGTGGAATCTACATCTACTCATCGTCATACCAAGATCCAGTTAGATTCGAACAGAGCCCTGCGATTGACTACCAAAAGGTTCACTGTCCCCATCCCCAATCCCATCCCCAAGACTACTACTCCACAGCAAGATGTTGGAAATCATTGCCAACATTTATCTTACCCAGAAATCCTAAATGCGATGACAGATTGCCACCTGAGGTAGACCTCGGTGTTTTGGACATGGAACCCAGACAATCAACAGAGTCAGTAAGTTTGAGATGTGTTGGTTAGACAAATTCATGCTGATCCGTTGACTAGGACTTCCTGCTTCTCAGCTGGGCAAAGTTAGATCGCAAAGACTTCTTATCAGAGTTACTCAGGCTAGAGGGTAGGTGTGGTGTCTCTGACCTCTGCCCGGCCTGCAAGGTACACCCAGCTTGCTTCTGCTGTGATGACTGCCTAGGGGTCGAGATGTATTGCCAAGGATGTGTGGTCAGTCGTCATAGAGCCCTTCCGTTGCATCACATGAAGGTAAGCAGTCGACTTGAGGGAGTGCCATACTTATATACGTGACAGGAATGGAATGGAATGGAAGATATTTCGAAGGGAGAACTTTGAAGAACTTGGGCTTGAATGTGCAATTGGGCCATCCTATTGGCGAATGGTGTTGTAATCCTCGGTCTGTCCCGAAAGATGAGTTTGTTGTTCTCCACAGCAATGGGATTCACATTGTTAGCCTTGCCTTCTGCAGGTGCGAGACTGCCGATATCTATTCTAAACAGCTGTTGTGCGCTCGTTGGTTTCCTGCGACTTCTGAACAGCCATGGACTGCAGCCATGTTCCAAGTCCTCAAACACTTTCACCTCTTGTCACTAGAGTCAAAACTTTCTTGTTACAAGTTTTACAATACTTTGTCTCGTCTTTCGGATAATACAGGATTATATCCACCCAAGGTACATCACCATTTAATGTCCTGATATCATGTATTTAATCATGTTAGGCTCGTTACAAACAATTTTTGCGAGTAGTTCGTCAATGGCGGCATCTCAAAATGATTAAACACTCTGGATGTGGACACGACCACACTGGGGTTTTAAATATGAAAGAAGGTGAATGCACTGTACTTTGTCCAGCCTGTCCTCAACCTGGAAAGAACACGGTTCTTTCGTCACCAATGAGGTAAGTGGTCGAGTTTGGGAGCAAGCCCGAGTTTGACCAACTTACTGCAGAGACATTGATGTGTTATTCGTCGCTCTTGATGCCAACTTTCGCCTCAGACGCCGTGTCGTGTCGAACTATGAAATTGATCTGAGTCTCAGTCAGGGATGGGGATATTTTGTGGAGGATACCGCTTTCAAGGCATATTTGCATGATCACAAAGGTGATACACAAGAGGTACATAGTTATTTTCAATGGATTTACTTGCATATACTCAATTTAATGCAGAAAAGCACCTGTTCAAATCATAATGCAGTGAACATGGCCAACGTGAAAATGAAGAAGGGTTGCAATGTGACCGGTGTTGGCATGGTTGTTTGTGCAAGGCACGGCATGAGACTCCCAAATGGAGTGGCTGATCTACAGTATGGAGAATGGTGTGTTGTAAGGTAGTCCTGAACAAAACTTGACCATAATCACGTGATGAAGCGTGACAATGCTCTGAAAATGCGCTGGATATTTGATATCAATTCATCAGGTCAATATCTCGAAAATCCCCTGCAGTGTTTTATAGATAGGACATAGACACACTTAGCAGTATACTGTATTGGAGTACTGTACAAGAATTGTGATCGTAATTAATTTTGAAAGGATATGAAGCACAAAATCAACAGCTCGGCTAGAGGGATAGTGCCAAATTGGGACGGCATAGTTTTGGACACATCAAGCAGCAATGGCACGAAAGCGGCATCGCCATACCCAATGGTCAGCAAATCTACCACAAAAGAGAATGAGGAACTCCACAGGCATGGTGCAACTAGATGAAGAGAATGTAAGTCATGCGTCAAACCTAAATAAACTTTCCAATGACTTGCTTCGAATGTAGTCATGTTTAAGAGAACACCAAACCATGATTCTGCTCAGAATGAGCATGGCCATGCCAGTGGCAATCCTAGGGTTGAGGGGGAAAGGGACTCGGATTCAAGTGATTCAAGCTCAGAGTTAGATGATACAGACACAGATGACAGCACAAGTAGCTCATCAGATGATGACACTGGCAATAATGGTAAGTTCTCATGACAAGAAAGTAAAGTCTTGATGCAATACAAAGGTGGTCATAAGTAGGTGGCCCAAAGCAGAGCAGAGCATCCTGGCTTCCACCGTCTATCAGCGAAGCATGTCATGCATTAGATGACTTACGTCTACTCATGAAGTCATCCAAATGTGGCCACAAAGGGATCCAACACCAAAATCTGCCCCAGATTATCATTGAATGAGTAGACCAGATGGCTAGGTTCTTATGGACATATGTCAACACTCAGCCAGGCAATCCAGCTGGTGGGCAGTGGTCTAAAGTGGCTGACAAGACTGCACGGGATATTCATTTTGGTCAGAGCACGCGAGCCCTTTCTCACAGGCTCCGTAAATGGACACATGCATACATTGAGGACCAAAATCAGTTGCCAATTCGACGAAAATCACAGAGGGCCTCACCAATCAGTGACAAGGCTGTTGTTGCGGAACTAAGCCTCCATCTGCGCAGTATTGGAAAGTATGCCTGTGCCCAGGACCTCATTGACTTTCTCAAAGTCACAGAGAATCAAGTGCACTTAGGGGTTTCATGGCCAATAGGTTTAGCAATGGCTCACCACTGGATGAAGAGTATGGGCTGGTGATGGAAAAAAGAGGTGAAAGGACAATATGTTGATGGCCACGAGCGCAGTGATGTTGTGGCCTACTGCCAGCAGGTCTTCCTCCCTGCATGGACCCACCTTCAGTCACGAATGCAAAAATGGGAGGTGGGCCGGGACAACAACAGTGTTGTTGAGGACATGAATACTACAGCTCCATTGAGTGGTGGCGAGCGTCATATTGTTGTGTGGTTTCACGATGAGTCCACATTCTATGCAAATGATCAGCGAAAGCTTCAATGGGTCCATCAAAACGAAAGCGCTGAACCTCAGCCGAAAGGGGAAGGGGCCTCACTGATGGTGGCTGATTTTGTTTCTGCAGACTATGGGTGGCTTCAGTCACCTGACAGGAAAAAGCATGCGCATGTGCTTTTCAAGGCAGGGAAAGCCCGGGATGGGTACTTCACAAATGATGATATTGTGGCTCAAACAAGACGAGCAATGGACATCCTATCAAGGCACTATCCTAACGAGGATCATGTCTTTATTTTCAATAATGCAAAGACCCACCTAAAGCGTGCAAATGATTCACTTTCGGCACGTAAAATGCCAAAGTTCCCCTCCAAAAGCTGGGGGGTTACAGTCATAGCCAAAGACAGCACCAGGAAGCAGATTCACAATGCTAATGGAAATACAGTGAAGGAAAAAATTTGAATGGTCGACGCTCGACTGCCAAATGGGGTCCCCCAACCACTTTATTTTCCAGAGGGTCATGAACGTGCAGGGTGGTTCAAGGGAATGGCACAGATCCTGGTCGAATGTGGTTATGCAGGTGCATCTCACCTCCCAGTGGAGTGCAAGGACTTTAAGTGTCCTCCTGACAGGACAGATTGTTGCTGTCACCGGTTAATGTATGGTCAATCGGATTTCACAAATGTCGAGTCGATCATTGAGACAACTTGTCGTTTGCGCGGATTCGAAGTGATATTCCTGCTGAAATTTCACTGTGAGCTCAATTTCATCGAGCAATGCTGGGGTTTTTCAAAGTGGGTTTATCAAATGAAACCACGGCCGAGTTCGGAGGAGATGTTGGAATGCAGTGTGGTCGAGTCAGTGGAAGCTGTGCCTTTGGAGACAATGCGGCAGTGAGAAGTTTTCTGATTATCTCTGACACTGATTATCAATCAATCATATTCGGACTCATCTCCAGCTTTGCATTCCGATTGTCTCGATTCATGGATGCATATCTTAAAGGTCTTGATGGATGACAGGCTGCTTGGGCAATAAAAAGATATTGTGGTCACCGTGTCCTCCCAGCGAGCATCTTGGAAGAGTTTGATGCCACTCACTCATTGTCTTCAACCAATTGACTATTCTTCTTTCACGAGCCCTTTCCCTTATATTCACAATTAATACCATGACAAGACATTGTATTTACATTGAGCATATCTGAGCATAAAATGCACAATTATGTTTTTGGACTTCAACACTGTTGAGCACTACTGCCGGAGACTTAGCTTGGACTTAACAACACAGCATCACACTGTGTCACATCACGTGATTATGGTCAAGTTTTGTTGAGGACTACCTTATTACCCTTCTGATGCAAGTAGCTTTTTCATGGGTATAAATTATACAGCTATGCCAACATGGACTATGCATTTGCATCGGCCCTGCGTCACTCAGATGCGATGGTTCTCAAGGTGTCATGTGACATTGCCTGCCAGTGGCACAAGAACTTATACAAGCGGATGGACAAGATGCCGTCTCCCCTCCAACTTAACTTGTGTGACCGGGACCTCACATTTTTAGTACCCAAATTCCATCTTCCCACCCACATACCATCGTGTCAGTGGTCATTTTCTTTCAATTGGACTAAGGGCGTTGGTCAGACTGATGGTGAGGAACCCGAATGTGGATGGGCAAATCTCAATGCAGCTGCCTCGAGTACCAAGGACATGGGCCCTGGGCACCGTCAAGACACACTGGATGACTACTTAGGTGACTGGAATTGGAAAAAGCTTATCAGATTGGGTTTGTCACTACTCCCGTTGATCCATGGAGAACCTAACACCTTTGTAGGCCCTTCTATTCTTAGGAGGATAAAAGAAGCCATTCCCGAACACAACGATCACCTAGAGGATTTTGAAGAATTGATGCATTCGCTCAGCGTTAAGTTTCCTAATCAGGTTGCCATGTGGAAACGGCAGGTGGAAGAATGGGAAAGTGACTCGACGAAGCTGAATCCATTTGAAGTAAAAAATGATGGTGCGTAGGAGTTCGAGAAATTCCTTATTGGTTACTCATGCTGTACCTTGACAGGAATCACACAAGCCAGTATTCGCTTACAGCTGGCAAAGGAAGAGGCCAAGTTAGGTGCAGGTGATGGTGCACTTCCACTCCCCTCAGATGTAACCCCGAGCGTTCTCATCAGCACTGGGATTGACCTTGAGGAGAAGCAGTGAGTTGCCTTTACTACATATTCAATTCTCTTACCGTGAAACCATAGACGATCTCTACGTGACAGCGGTAAGCGGGAGATGTGCATGACAGATGCACAACAAGCTCGGTTTCAACAGCACACTAACTTACTCATGCAGCGCATTGAGGCTTGGCATCAAATCCAAGACCTATTTATGCCGGGCACACGTATCCTCTGGGACGAATGGACCGAGTTTATGAGCCGACCGCACTCCCCAGAAGATCTCCTGTTGTTTCTTCCATCCCAAATTCATGACAAAACTGCATGTCCACGCAAGTTGGAGGTGATCAAATTTCGACTCAGAGAAGGTCAGGCCCACAATGCATTGAACGACCTGCACCAAGGACTTCGATCTCATGCGTACATGCTCAAGTTCAAAGATAGGTTTTTACGTGGTCAAGGAGCAAATACCTGTGCACACAATTGCCTTAAGATCCTTGATGTGAGGATAAATGCTGCCTCTACAAGGTATCATGTGGTGTATCACGCATTGATTATCCTTGGTCCATTACTGGGACAAGTTGGTTGGAAGGATCAGCTCTGGCCCCTTGCAGATGAGGATATATGCGCACTCACGGACACATATGACCTTTGGCTTGGCGAAGGAAGGTGCCTGGTTTCTTGGATTTGGCGGGTGTGTGGGTATGGCGAGCAGGCTACAGAGGATGAATCAGACAATGGTTTCCAGGAAGGTAAGTACCTTTTATTGGCCTTATTTTACTGTAATGTTGAACTTCTCTTGCATTAGCCATCCGCATGGAATGGTGCAAGGCATGCTCACATGCACACTGCTGGGAAGAGGAGGTTAGGCTGCTGTTTGAAGAACAGCAACGTACTCTACGGTTTCTTGAGTGGCACACAATTTGGTGGATGGACCGCACTAATACCATCAAGACCAGTGACAAAGCACTTGCCGAAGGGCGCCATGCGTATGCTGTGCGTCAGGCAGAACTTTGCCGTCAGATCAGGAGGTCATTTGCCCACACGTGGAAGGACACACAATGTTTTCTGGACCTTGCTCATTCCTACAGTGTATCTTTACTGACCTAAGACCTCTTGAATGTATGTCACTTGCTTTGCCATAGTTTCTATGTCACATTTAGTCATTACTTCACAGAAATTATATCACTACTTTGACTATGAATGGTGCTGTGAAGCAATGCTCTACCTGTGTAGTAGCGTACTACGACTAACATGCGAATGGAGGTGTGTGTACTGTGAAGGTATGACAGGAGGGACAAGGAAGTTGTAAGGCAGGTTGCAAGGCATTGCACGATGGGATGGAGAAGTCGTAGGGCTGGCTGGCAACCAGAACAACAAGTTACATCGATAGTAGTACTTGGGCAATGACGTGGATGTAAACAAAGTCACATGTCAACATTTATCAAAGTCTTCAGACCGGATGAGCCCAGCCAATAGCATCAATAACAAATCTCAAGGTGGAAAACAAAAGATACAGACTTGTCTCACTTGTAACCTAATTGAAGCAGAATCTCCTGTAGTACTCTTCAGTAGGCTGTTAGTCATCATAGATAAATATGTACAGTAGTACTCTACCAAATGTTGGCAAAACTAGATCTCATAGTAGTACTGTAATACTTCTGTACAAGCTGTATTGAATACATACTTGAATCTGAAATCCACCACAGTGCTTGAACTCAATTGTGTTCATGCCCATCATAGTATCATATTGAATAGAACAAGAGCCACACTTTGACAGTGTCTGATGTCATATCAGCACAATAATACAAGCATGATCTCCAAATCTTATGTCTTTCCTGTTGGATAGGAGATTTATTGGAGACTTATTACTACTGCCATTGGCTGAGCTCACTCTGTTAACTTTGTTTACTGCACTGATGTTGCTTGATTTGGTAAGTTGCGTTCCTTTGTCTTCAGGTCACTACTCCGCCACAGCATCAGTGACACGTTGCATTGACCATATTGTGCTCCCATGGCTCAGGTAGGTGTTCTTGATCTTTTGCATTCGACTGATATCTTTAGATTCAATTTTCAATCCCCTGCGTCGATGCAACCTAACCCCAACAACAAATGCAATGACCCCACCATGGACGGGGACTATCTCACCGCCACCCAACCCACAGAAGGTGAGCCGAGCAACACCACCCTGTCCCTCAACAGCAACTTCCGACTAGAGAGCTATGTTCTACCCATGGCCCTACTCCTCCCGAGTACTTCCTCATCGCCTATTCCTCACCCTCGTCCGTGCTCCTCTGGGACGAAATTGAAATTCCTGCCGTATCCCCCTCCTGATTGCCAACCAGGTGGGCCTGCGCAGCCCAGTGCCCACCACCTTTGCATCCGCACGAACCTGTGCAACTTGCGGAGTGTGATGCGTCTTTGGATTGTCTGGTCCTCCAGAGTATTCTCGCGACGGGAATCCTCATGGACACCCTGAGTAGCCTGGTCACCACTCGCAGCACTATTACCATTCCCACTCTCCAGGACCTGGCTCCTCGATCAGGCATTTGAGGGCGTAGGTTTAATATATTTACTACTGAGTCTACTTAGTACACCACTGTGAATAGTACAAGTAGGCGCTGTGAGTCAAAGTGTGGATTTGGGTCGGAGTAATAACCCAAACACAACACCAACAAAGGACTACGAAAAAGTGCGAGTGGTGGTTTACCTTCGCGGTGTCCAGAGAGGATATGCTGAGGAGGGGGAGAGAGGATCTACACCAACAGGGTGATGCAGACAGAGGTACAGGATACTCCTGAGGTACAGGAGCAATAGAAGATGAAGGGGATAGGTGTCTG
>Ga0307518_10003164_pt1 | contig 11903 bp, 13 predicted proteins | sample 25_EM_MG_FD_203889 | JGI IMG/M metagenome (GOLD analysis project Ga0307518, IMG submission 203889) | Populus trichocarpa ectomycorrhiza microbial communities from riparian zone in the Pacific Northwest, United States - 25_EM | ecosystem: Host-associated > Plants > Roots > Unclassified | place... | reverse complement strand
AAAATATAGTGGATGATGTGCTGTCATGAATGCATGTTCTTCTATCTACTTTGAATGTTAAATTATTAGGATTTGAGTATGTGAATGATAGTGATTTTGCAAATGTAGTTCAAGCATGTGAAAATTCAGCTTTTTGAAAGTTCTATAGGCTTGACACGCAACGAAAGTTGCTTTTCCCTGGATGAACTTAAGAAACAAAGGAAATCCAAGAGGAAAGAGGTTGTTAACCTGTCAGATGAAGTAAATAAACCCGTCACTAAGGAAGAGACCAATGAGTTCCTGAAACTGATGAAACATAATGAATATAGTGTAGTTGAGCAATTTAAGAAAACTTTTGCAATAATATTATTGCTATCATTGATTTTGAGCTCTAATCCATATAGGAAAGCTCTACAAAATGTTCTAAACGAAGCTTATATGCCTCAAGATACTAATAAAGAAACCATAAAGCACCTGGTGGGCAAAATCTAAGCCTCAAATTATTTGTACTTCACCAAAGATGAATTGAACCTCGATGGTACTGGGTAAAACAAACCATTATACATCATAGTACGATGTAGAGATGTCCTGATAGGCAAAGTATTGATCAACAATGGTTCAACATTGAACGTGCTACCAGGACACATGGGAGGGAGATGTTTGTCGATGAATCACACATAAAGCCAAGTACCATGATGGCAAGGTTGTATGATAACTCACTAAGGAAAATAATTGAGACCCTGGAAGTGGAGTTGTATATGGAGCCATAAATGTTCTTGGTGACACTACAAGTGATGATCATTCATCCTTCCTATAATATATTGTTAGGAAGACCTTGGATCCACGTGGCTAGAGTGGTAGCTTCCTCGTTATATAAGTGCTTAAAATACATCATGAATGGAATACCGGTAATTGTCAAGGCTGAAGAAATAGTTTCTATGATAAGGAATGTGGTTGTACCATTCATTAAGGTAGAAGACTATAGGGACGAGAATATTCACACTTTTGAAATCATGAATGTTGAGTAGGTTCTTAAGAACACGGTGTTGAGAAGGCCAAATATATCAGAAGTAAGGGTGTTCACGGTCCGGTTTTAACCTAAAAATTCAACCGAACCGGAAAATAGTATTCCTTGTTAATATAACTCAAACCGAACCGAGAACTGGTTAAAACCGAACTAGTTTTATTTGGTTCGGGTCGATGTTTTAGCATTAAAAACCAGAAAAACAGTAAATCAATTAAATAAGCTTATTTTTGTTGCTGTCGTTGTTGTAAGTCAACAATGAAATAAACTGAGATCTTGGATTATTATCTCTAACATTAGATGATAGGATGAACCAAAATTCAGAGAAATATTAGATTTGCAAATGCAAATCTTATTTGCTGTACACGCCAAACTCAAGCATGAAAAGAAAGTCGAGAAACATAAGAAGCTTAAAGCCCAAGATGCCGAAGAGAAGCGAGCTCTCGAGCTTGGTGAGGAGGTCAGGTCCCCAATTGAAATATCACATTGGGGTTTTTGTCCTTTTTAATCAGAATTGATTCGGTGTGGTGTGGTGTGGTGTGATTATTGTGCATCCTCCTCCAAGGAAGATTCCACGCACCATAAAAAATACTAAAGAGAATGACGAGACTGTATGCAAGCTTGACGAGGAGGAGGTACTAACTCATAGCTCATGCTCTGCGATTGAATCAACTATTTCTACTCATGGCCAAAATAGAAAATGCTTCTTGTAGCTGATGTGTTAATTCTCTTGGTTTATAGCTATTCGCTAGCAATGGTGCTGGAAAGGGGGAAAGGGAGGGGGGCGGCTAGAAATGGGGAAAGGGATAAAATGATTTATGGTTAGGATCTTTAAGGATTTTTCTTTTATTCCTTTTTTTTAGTTATTTAGATTAAATCGGTTCGGTTTGGTCTAGTTCAATCGGCTTAAGCTTTTTAAAACCGGAACCGAACCGAACCGGGTGGTTTTTTTAATTTTTTAATTGGTTTATTTGGTTTTTTCTATCGGTTTGTTTTTTGGGTTAATTTTTTCTCAGTTTTTTCGGTTTAATCGGTTGGTCGGTTTTTTTGAACACTCATAATCAGAAGCAACAAGAATGATAGTGAATTGCTTTCTAAAACATGGGATTCCCTTCCAATTTGATCTTGACACTGGAATGCTAGAGCGAGTTTATTTAATGAAATTAAAATGTGTTAACCAGAGATTTGGGCTTGGATATAAGCCCAAGAAGGATGACTATAAGCGAATTTCTAGGATAAAAAAGGAAGTAATAATTGTGAAAATCGAAGGAAGAGAGCTAGAAGAAGAAGAGCTGACAATCCCATCACTCCAAACAACCTTCCTAGGACCTACTCAGGTGATTAGTTCTCATGATGAGGGGTTGAAGATAACTGACCTCTAAATCAACACTTTAGAATGCGAGAATAAAGAATAGGTTCAAGAGACGAATGTCAAAATAAGGGATGAGATGCTGCCTAATTTGTCTATTCACCACATCGTTAATGAAATTCTTGTAAAAGCCTTTAAAAAAAAACTGGTCCATAGGGGAAGTGTACCGAAATTAGAAAATGGAGTATGTTCATGTGGTGTTCAAAAAGTAATTGTTCTTATTTGACCATGCTTACTAAGATGTTTTGTCTTGTTGTGCTTTAGTTTGTTACTTTGGTTTACCTTTTCTAATCTTGTTGGTAATCTGACTCATGATGCCATAAGATTCTTTTTGTCAATGAGCCTTTTATTTTAATGAGATCATGCATTTCATATGTTTAAAATGTGTCTTGTTTTCTTTTATCTTTCCATGCAAATACACACTTATATAAGGGCACCTTACGCTTTCAGGAATTTCAAAAGTAAATCTTCTGCCAATTTACAAACCCACTACACTAAGAATAATTTGTCAAACTTTGATAACCTAATTGCAATGGGTGATGAAGAATAGAAAGAGGAAGACCTAAAAGAGTTTACCAGGTTGGTTGAAAAATCTGAGAAATCTTGGAAACCTACCAAGAAAGAAATAGAAGTAATGAATTTAGGTATAGGACAAGATAAGAAATAATTAAAGATTGGTACTCTTATTACGACCGAGGAAAAGGATGGTTTAGTCTTCTTATTGCAAGAGTATGCAGACATCTTTGATTGGAATTATGTAGACATGTTTGGATTGGTTACTAACATCGTGGTGCATCGGATTCCCTTGATGGAAGGAAGTAAGCCAAATAAATAAAAGACAAGATGAATGTTCTTGGATATGCTACTCAAGGTAAAGACGAAAATCTAGAAACAGTGGGATGCGAGATTCTTAGACGTACTTTATTATCCTTAATGAGTGGCAATATAGTTGTAGTTACCAAGAAATATGGCAAGACCATAGTATGCTTAGATTATATAAATGTCTTAGTTGTCAATGTTACGAAAAGTGACACGTACTCATTCATGAATGGGTTTTCAAGGTACAATCAGATTAGAATGACTGAAAAAAAAAGGGAAAAGAAATACCTATATCACACCTTGGGGAACCTTCTGCTACAAATTAGTGCCATCTGGATTGAAAAATACCGGGACCAGTTATCAAAGGGCAATGGTCCCCTTGTTTCATGATATGATGCATCGAGAAGTGGAGATATATGTGGATGACATACTTGCCAAATTAAAAAATGAAGAAGATCATGTGCAAGTATTTAGGAAGTTGTTTGAGAGGTTACACAAGTTTCAATTAAGGTTGAATCCCGCATAGTGTTTATTTAGGGTAAAAATGAGAAAATTATTTGGCTTCATAGTGAGCAGTCAAGAAACAAAAGTTGACCTAGACAAGGTAAAGGCAATATAGGAAATGCCAATGCTTAAAACAAAGAAAGAAGTAAGAAGTTTTCTTGGGCGTTTGAATAACATAGCCTCATTCATATCCTAGCATACAGTGACTTGCGAGCTAATATTTTGATTAGTTAGAAAGAAAAATCATGGGGTGTGGGATAACGATTGCCAAGAAGCTTTTGACCAAATCAAGAGGTATTTACAGAACCCGCATCTGATAATACCCCCTATGCTAGGAAAACCTATAATTTTGTACTTAACGGTGATAAAAACATCTATGGGATGCGTGTTAGGCTAGCATAACAAACCGAGAAGGAAAGAACAAGTCATCAGCTACTTGAGCAAAAATTTTAATGATTGTGAATCCTGGTATACTATCATAGAAAGGCTATGTTGTGCTTTGGTTTGGAGTGCAAAAAAGCTTAGGCAGTACATGTTGTGCTACATAACCTTGTTGATATCAAAACTGTATTCGCTCAAATACATCTATGAAAAACCCTACTTGTCAAGCTAGATAACAAGATGACAAGTGTTATTAGTAGAATACGATATCGTCTATGTGATAACAAAGGCCGTAAAAAGGAGTGCAATTGCTACCTATTTAGCATTTAATGTTGTGGAAGACTATGTGCTACTGGATTTTGATCTTCTTGATAAGGATGTATTATCAATTGAGGATGATGATGAATTGAATGACTGATGGACCATGCATTTTCATGGAGTAGTGAATGTATAAGGGAATGGGGCTAGAGTGGTGATGATTTCCCTAAAAAAGAAGCAGTTTTATGTTATGGTAGGGTTGTAGTTTGAATGCATCAATAACATTGCCAAATATAAAGTGTTTTTTTAGCCCTATCTCTTTCATGTAGTGCCTTTGTATAAACCTTTTAAACATTAACGTATAAGATTAAGTAATTAGAAGAGAATCATTGCAAAAAAAAAAAAAGAACAAGAACAAGAAAACGCTAACTTGAAGTGTGAAAATACATAAGTGAATAAAGAGAGATTTGGGATCTAATATGGAAAAAACAAAGAGGAGGGGACTAGATTCAAAAGACATAAATAAGTCAGGGATGAAAACAAAAGAAGAAGAAGAAAAACCCATCAGCCTTTAAAGAAGAGAAGGAGCTAACGACAAGAGGCAAATGAAGGGGACGAGGAAGAGTCACCCACTCTTCAACACTTTCTCTCAAGAACAAACAAGAAAAAAACACACACAATTAAACACATGAGAGAAAATAATAAGGTTGAGTGAAGATTTGGACACCAAAAGACTAAACAAAGTAAGGGACGGGGGAAAGAAGAGTTGGCAGCAACAAGAGGGAAAAAGGAAGAGAAGCCGAAACATTGAGGGAGAAAATGGTTTCAAGGAGCAGAAAACACAACTAGGACAAATATACAACCTTCCTAGAGCAATTACAAACGTTTTGGGTAAGTTATATGCCGAAAATAATAGCCCTTAGATTGAGTTCTTGAGGAATTTTCTAGATATGTTTAAAGTGGGGATGGAAAGTGGAAGAGAAATGGAGAAGAGCTTGATGATTTCCTTAACTAAATTAAAGAACAAAGAGACTAAGAAAAGGCTTACAAGCCTTCAGCCGAACATGAACAAGATGGGGGAATACATTCTTAAATATTAGTTGTGCATGCATATTGAAATAATAATTTAGAAAATCCCATAAGAAGTTATGATGTGTTGGAAAATTTAGACTCATGAACAAACCCTTGTTACATGTACTTTATGAAGCCTAACTTTGAATAAATTATATTTCCATGTGTGATTTATGCTGTGAAATGAATTGTGTAGGTATTAATGGTTAAAGAAAGAAAAGAAATGCATGAAAATGATGGTCTAAGTGCTGGACATTCAAACCAGAAATCTGGGTTATGTTGTTAGCTAGTTTGTGACTAGAAACTGACCTAGATAAAGGTATAATCTGGAATATTATACTTTATAAAAGTTGTAGAATTAGGTGTTAAAGTTTAAATGGAACTAGAATCACCTAAATTGGAGTTGTAGAACTCTAGATATTATTAAAAAAATAAAGACAGGTCAAATTAGAAATTTCTGGACACCATATAAATCAGACATTGAACTGAGATTTTGGACTTATAGCCGAGGGGAATTGAGATAAATGTTCGCATGAAAGATGTGCACCATTTTTTTAACTTTCATAGGAGATAAGCCTTGTACTATTTGGAGTTGTGGAACTCTAGATATGGATAAAACACTAGACGAAGGTCAGGTTGTGCATTATGGGATAAACCCTTATATCATTCACATTTCGACAATTTGAGTGTATAAATGATAGAACTGGTTTGACCCTTTTCATCCCAAATGTGTAATCTTGTCTTATCGTCCTACAAAAATAAACCCAAAGGGAATCGAGTTTTACAACTCTAGTGGGGGGAGAAACAGTAGGCAGTATTTTAGTGCACTTGCCATGAATTGTTTAAATATAATGAGTTTGAAATGAAATTAATAGAGTTGATTCTTACATAAAGAATGAGTATGTAAACTTGTTAAAGCATATGCTGATGGGAAAATATTTGTATGGTGCAAGAGGAACGCCAGGCACAGGGTCTTCCATCGGAGGAGCTCACACGATCGGAGAAGCCAGTAAGTGAAATCTCGCTTCAAATGAACTAAATTAAATTCTAAAACTTTGAATTCTTGAAGATTTGAAAGGTTATGAATGATATATGAATATAATATGGGTTTATGAGGAATTCAATTTGGGTTGCTTTCGCAATGAGCAAAAACCAATGTTGGACTTGTTTCTGGGCATGCGGAAACCATTGGATTTGGATTGCTTTCACAATGAGCGAAAGCCAATATTGGACTTGTTTTCGAAAATATGGAAACCATTGGATTTAGGTTGCTTCACAATGAGCAAAAGCCAATGTTGGATTTGGTTCTGGGAATGCTAAAACCATTGGATTTAGGTTGCTTTCTCAATAAGCGAAAGCCAATGTTGGATTTCGTTCTGAAGATACGGAAACCATTAGAATTGAAACTTGCTTTCGCATTGGACGAAAGCCAATGTCGAAATTAAACTTCAGAATTGTGAGAATATTGAAAATTGAATTGCTTTCGTTATGGATGAGAGCCAATGTTGGAATTGTTTTCCGAGGTCGAGGAAAAATGATGGATTTGATTTGCTTTCAAAATGGGTAGAAGCGAATGTTGGTATTGTTTTCGTAGTGTTGGAGAACGATGAATTTTGAGTTGTCTTCGATTTAAAATTATGAATTTGTATCTTGTGACTAAAAAATTGTGCTTTAGTGTATTTAGACATGTTACGTAGTTGTCACAAAGGACGTGTCTATTATTCATGAGGAAATTCTATAATATATGATAAGAGAATGGGTACTCTCAATTTTGATATCCATAGAAGATAAAACTATTATTATAATATGAAATTCTTGCTTAATTAAATCTTATTGCAGGACCTTCACGTATCGATGGACCAAATAACTAGAAGGCAAAAGGGCTCCAAGACTTCAAGAATCTTTTGTTATGCATGTAATAGATCTTGTAATTTGAATCATTAACTCTCTTTTGCAACAATATTATTCACTTGAATTTTCCATGTAATGAAGTCCTTAAACATATGTTTTATGTAGAATGATAACTAAGTACTTTCAAAACAATTTCTATGCATGTTTTTTTTTAAAACTAAACTGCTCTACTCGTAATTCTAGATACCTATACGTGTATAGCCTAGGATAATCATATATGATTGTTTAATAATTATTCATTTGATCTAATGTATGTTTTGAAGTTATAATGTGAAGAATGTGTGTGACCTAAATACCGAAAGATGAATGGACCGTGTGATGTTGAAATATTTTTTAGTAAAGAAATTGAAATTAATAACCTATGTGGTTATAGAAGCCTTGAAAGATAGGTAGTTGTCGATAACTCGGTATGCTTAACTATAGGGGAAACTCTGCCAAGATTTTAGTAGAAATTTTGTTAACCACAAAATGAATTTAGAAATCAAAAAATAAAAATTACCATGCTATTTTCTATGTCGATTATTAAGTATGTTATGTTATCTCGTTACCTTGGATGTTACACTTTGCAACTGTTTCCTTCTAAGTGTACCTTAGAGCCTTTTCCTTTGAGCCCTCGCCTTCTATATAATATGTCTTTGAGCCATGTCTCTTTCACATGGTATCTTTGGCACTATTTCCTTCTAAGAGCGCATTTGAGCCCTTACGTTCCAAATAGTGCGCCTTTGATCCCTATCTTTTTTATATAGTGCTTTCGGCATTGTTTCCTTATGAGTGCACATTTGATCCCTCAATTTCTAAATAGCACGTCTTTGAGCCCTATCTTTTCTCTCTCTAGTATGCCTTTAAGCTCTCATCATCCTGATAATGCGCCTTTGAGCACTATATGTTTTACATAGTGTTTTTGGTAGTATTTTTTTCTGAATGTATCTTTAAGCCCTCACCTTTTAGATAACGCGCTTTTGAGCCTTATCGTTTCTCTCCCGGGTGTGCTTTTAAGTCGTCACCATCCAGATAGCGCACCTTTGAGCCTTATATCTTTTAAATAGTGTTTTTGTAACTTTTTTTCTTATGCGTGCGCCTTTAAGCCCTCATCGTCAAGATATTGCATATTTGAGCCCTATCTCTTTTCAATAGTGTTTTTGGAACTATTTTCTTATGAGTGCACCTTTGAGACCTCGCCTTTTAGATAACACACCTTTGAGCCCTATCTCTTTTCTCCCGAGGATGCCATTGAGCCCTCACCATCTAGATAGAGCATATTTGTACCCTATCTCTTTTACATAGTGCTTTTGGCACTATTTTCTTTTAAGTGGGCTTTTAACCCCTCGTTTCTAATATTTTTGTTAGATTTGTCATTCTTAGAGATATCTTTAAATATCCCATCATTTTGAAAAGGATTAACAACTTCTTGATTTGGTAAATCCATGTCTTTTTTTTTCTTTACAAGCTTACTAACTAAAGTCTTTTACAATACTTTCTGTCATATGCATTGTGAACATGACACAACTTTCATAACCCAATTTTGGATTTCCTCTAAAATCATCGTTTTCCTTTTAAAAAATAAAAATGAAAAGATAAAGGAGCAACAACTTGATTGGAAAAGATAGGCTAAAGAGGAATTTAAGTGCAAAATTAAAAGCTCAATTGCACCCTTAAAGGATATGAATGTGAGGAAAAATACAGATTCAAAGTTAACCTTGAGTGAATATGAGTTGAATTTACATAAAAATTAAGTCTTAATACTTAATTGGACTTTTAATAGATTAATTCAATTCAGTCATGGGCCTAATTAAAAATCTAATTAATTTTAAGAATTAATTTAGGTTGAATTAAAAGAATTAATTATGTGCAATGACTTAATTAGACTTTTAATGGGTCAAATTAATTTTATTAAGGAATTAATTGGTAAAAAAATTAAATTTGGAAGCCTAATTTGGGCTTAATTGAGAAGATTACAATTTTAGAGGATCAAATTTAATTTTTACAAACTCAATTGGATGAAATCAGTGTTAAAATTACAAGAAATTCGAGTTTGAGGGTCAACTAAATGTTAAATTAAAAAAATTCAATACCAAAGACCTTTTTGCAAAAGACACGTGAATTCGGGGACCAAATTTAGGTAAAATAAGGGTGAAATTGAAGAAATTAGAAGTTTGAAGAATAATTGAGGATGAAATTGAAAATATTCGAGACTAAGGACCAATTTAAAACACATGCTAAAATCAAGGGGGTCTTTTCAAAATCTTGCAGGGGCAAAATTGAATTAATTCTTGAAATCAGAATTCAATTGAGGATCGAATTGAACAAATTCAAAGATTAAGACTTACAATCAAAAGAGGAATTTATGACCTAATTTAGTTTAGGATGGCCAAAATGATGTCGTTTTACTTAAATGAAACAGTGCACCAAAACGACGTCGTTTTGGTCAATGCCCAGTCAAAAAAATTATAAAGCCAAACGACGCGTTGTTTGATATTGTTCACTTTCTTCCTTGCTCCTCTCGTGAGAGAGCTGATGGGGTTCTCTCTTTACAAAGCCATTAAATGCTCTTTGATGTACTATGTTGGGTGGTCGCCTCTGTAGCAGTTGCAACACTGGTCTAAAGTTGCTACATCGACCAACCTTTAACAACCTGGTTTGACAGTACTAAGTTGTTAGCTTATTATCAAGGGATGAGATCAATCATAGAGGGTAAAAGGGTTAGGATCTAAGGTTGGAAAGGAACCCATACACCCATTTAACCTCCTATAAATAAGAGCCCTAATGACTCAAGGGAAATAGAGGAGGAAAAAGAGAGGAAGAAAGAAGAAGAAAGTAAACACCTCCCTTAGCAATCACACCATTACTTTTTTTCCCTTCTCGGCAGCTTTCATGATTACTACCTTAACAAACACCACCATAGTACTACCTTAAACACCTCCCTTAGCAAGTAGTAGTTTTGGTAACAGTGACGAACCCAAACCAAGAGCTTCAATCAATCACACCATTACTTTTTTTCCCTTCTCGGCAGCTTCTTCACCTGGTCTCCAGCCTCCACCATGGACCACCACACCATAATGGTAGCACCACCAGCCAACAAATACCTCCCTCAAGCCAAGTAAACTTCTTCTCTTCTTAACATCTCACATTAATTTTTTATGGTATAACAACTGGGATTTTTCTTCTTTTCTTTGCCAAAAAAAAAAAAGTTTTGGGATATGTTATTTTTGTTGGAGGTTAGGTTTATATATATATATAAAGACCTTTTAGGTCGTCTGTTGACCTAACAAATTTGGTTGGGCTAGGCCTGAGCCCAACTTGTACGCGTGAGCTAAGCATAACCCGGACTTAAAGGCATGTTTGGCACACCTCATTTTTGCCAAAAAAAACATTATTGTTCTTGATCCTTAAGTCATGTTTGCAAAACATGGGCTTAAAGCATTTTTCATGTCTCTAGTTTTAGGATAAGGACGTGGTTGGCAAACATGCCCTACTACCTCACCTTTTAGCCCTAGTATGTCCCTATTTTAATGTCTAGCCAAACAAACCTTAAAAAATTTCAAGAAATTCTCAAAAAATTTAGGGACTATTTTATAATTATTTGTGGATCCCTCACATTGTTTTTCTAATAATTTTATCTAATATCAGGTTGTAGTGTTACACTATAAGATACTGACCTGATATTAAAAATACCTGGTTTTTCTTTTAAATTTCAAAAAAATAAAAAACAATCTTCATTTCAAAAACACAAAAAAATATGTTTTATTTGCGTACATATGACCAAATTCTAAAAGTTTTTCATGCATATTTTTATTAAAAAAAATTGCATTTTTATTATTTTTTTTAAAAAAGTATTGTAACCAGTTTATGATTATTCATTAGAATTTTGCCAATTTCAAAAATATCATAAAAATTTATTTTTTAATTGATATTCGGGGTATGAAATTTACAACATAATGCATACTCCTAGTGATGCGATCCAAACACCAAATGATCTATTGGAGGTTCCGGTTGGTCCAGTTACAAGGCTTAGAACTAAGAGGTTCAAAGAGGCTTTCAATGGACTTCTTTGAGATACGTTGGCTAAGGTGGGCTTCAAGAGGATATTAAATAATGAGCAGCGAGCCATGATTAATCTTATTCATGTTCAAGAGGGGTTGTTGGTGGAACCAAGACCATTACACAAGGATTGGGAGAAGAAGACTAGATTCGGTCAGTTTGACCTTTAGCTACCTTTTTTATCATAACTAGAGCTACATGTTGCATTTTAATGTGATTCTAGTTGGGCTGGAAACTAGACTTCCATACCTTCCCAACGGTACATGTCATACCTAGTAATTCTTTAAGATGAGAGAGAACCATCCGTTTGAAGTTGAGTTTCATTGCTCCCAGACATAATACAAAAATAATCGAACTTGTCTTATTAAATTAGTTAGGCTATTAATTTTTTTTTTTTTGTGAGGAAACACTTGTTTGGGTTTCAGAATTGTTTATTTTATTTATTTTAATTAGTTTGGGCTAGTTTTAGCTTGGATTGATTAATATTTAAATTGGGTTTATATGTGACCCATTAGGGAAACTAGGGTTTTTAGCTTGGGGTATAAATAA
>Ga0307518_10003162_pt1 | contig 11905 bp, 6 predicted proteins | sample 25_EM_MG_FD_203889 | JGI IMG/M metagenome (GOLD analysis project Ga0307518, IMG submission 203889) | Populus trichocarpa ectomycorrhiza microbial communities from riparian zone in the Pacific Northwest, United States - 25_EM | ecosystem: Host-associated > Plants > Roots > Unclassified | place... | reverse complement strand
CCCTCCTCCCCCACCACCACCTCCTCCCCCTCCACCACCACCACCAACATCACCACTTGCATTACCTCCACCTCCAATACCCTCTCCAGCACCATATCCACTTCCATGACCAAATCCTCCACTGGCTCCTTTTCCTCCACCGCCACCCTCTCCTCCTCCTCCACCCGCATCACCATTTTCACCAACACCAGCCCCAAATCCATAACCTTTACCATGACCAAACCCACCACTTGCATCTCCACCACCTCCACCATCTCCGCCACCTCCTCCTCCTCCTACACTAGCATCACCACCACCTGCTCCAGCCCCATACCCTTCTCCATGTCCACCTCCTTCATCTCCATGACTTCCACCACCTCCACCTCCTCCTCCTCCTCCACCACCACTACCATGACTACCCCCTTTACCTTGGGTGCTAAAATCTCTACCATTCCCGAAAAAGCTTCCACAACTTCGCCAATTTTTATAGCAATTATCACTGTTATCATCGTTGTCAGACTTCCATCCACTTCGGCCACCATAGTTGCTTTCATCACCCATACCACCTCCATAATCAATGCCATTCAAAGCACTAGCAATGCTCAAGACAAAAAGAGCCAGGTACAAGAATTTACTAGAGATTCCCATGACTCCTCACGAAACATAAGCCAACTTGCCTGACTCCCTCTCTAGTCTCTTCTATTTATATGAGTTTGTAGCCACTCTGCCACCATAATCATTTAGCAAACAATGGCCCATGCTTACATTTCCTCTTTTGGAATTATTTCCCCAACAAACAATACTGTATTTCAAAGGAAACCAAGTGCAATGAACATGACACAATAAAATATGCAAGGCATCCGAGTCAAGAAAAAGTCTAGGCTGTTTATAGCGTCGTCAACTATAGCCGCCAAGAAACTTTTCTAGAAGCGAGGAAAATGGAACATTTTCTAATCAATACCCAAATAATTGGCGAGAGTACATGCAGCTTAGTGTCTTAATGTGTTTGATGTTGAGCTCTAAGATGTTTATGTAAAAGTATTTTTCTATTGAAAATGATATATTTTGTAGATTTTTTTACTTATTTTTTATATCAATATATTAAAATTATTGAAAAATATTTAAAAAATTAAATTAATGTACCGCAATACCAAATAATGACGCAAACATCATTATAATTAGCCAGAGATGGTGGATTAGGTGATTGTATATTGTTCAAATATCTTTGATAGGGAGAGAAGCTTAAACAACCAAATTATATTTTAAGTAAGAAAAAACGTGGTGTCATTCTTGAAATCTAAATGGAATCCTCTCTGTCATTTCACTTTTAAAGAACTTAAACAAGTATACAGTATGAGTTTGGAACCCTAGCAAACTTTTGGACAATCGCCAATATCATTCCACACAGTGCTGTGAGAAATAAGCATGCCTCTTGTTGTTCCTGTAGCTGGTATATATGGTGGCTAGCTAAGTGGATTGATCGCTTGAGATATAAGCCTGGCAAAGTACAAGCATCAAATAACAAGTAACAGTAAGAATATTAATTTGGCAAATTCTTGAGGAAAAACAAAAGGTACACAGAAAGACACTGAGATTATCATGTCAATTGTTTGTTTTCGAGGATTGTTTTTTTAGAAATGTTTTAAAAGATTTTTGCTGTTATTAATATTTTCAGTGGGAAACTAACTACTCCCACTTTAGCAGCCCGCCCCTTCACAATTTCATTCTAATAAAAAATTATGTACTGTAGAGTATATATTTTTAAGTTTCATAGTGGACTCCAGTGCTTAAAAATATTCTTCACTTCCAGAAGCTCTCACACCATGTTCCCTGCCAAATTAAAGAAGGAAAAATTGGAGTTGCAATATTGATCATAAATGCTATCCTAAAACAATTTCTTACAGTTTAATTTTTCAATCAATGCGGGAATTATTCGAAGAATAACCCTTGTCGCGCGTGGATATATGTAGTCAATCTGATATGTCCAACATCGGGGATCCATATAGGATGGTAAAAAAAGAAGCCCGTGATAATAGTTGGCAAGCATTATAATAAATAGAAAAAAAAAGTTTATTACATATCCATACCCATGTCATATATTCAGATATTACTAGTTATTTTACATGTGCTTTATCTAAAATGAGATCAATTTTTCTTTTAACATAAAAAAAAAAATGAATATGACAATATTTTATAAGTGTTTTTTAACATAAAAAATTCTTAATAGTAAATTTAGAAGTTTATACATGCATTTAATTAAATAAACTAAAAATTATTTATATAACCGAAATAAATTACCTAAAAATACATGTAAAACATCATAAACACCTTGATAAACCTATATATAGCTTCAAACAACCCAAAAAGTTGTAAAACAAATAACCGAAATCAACCTGAAATCAAAATCATTCATAAACTTGAATCTATCATCACATGCAAAATTTAAGGAAAAGAATATCTAGAATAAACTTTTCTCATCAAATGAAATTTATTAATATTAAAATTAATATTTTTTATAGCTATAATCAATATTAACCAAAACTTTCTCTTTAAACCATAAGAATAAGGTTAACCAAAACTTTCTCTTTAAACCATAAGAATAAGGTCATTTTTCCTTTCCTCTCTCAAATTATAAACTAAAAATAAGAAAAATAAAATTTTAAACTAAGGACCATGCTTCTACTATTTTCTATTAAATCTCCAATAATATCTTAATATAAAGGGTCTTGATCAGATGCAGAGGTCCATGCTTCTATTATTTTCTATTAATTCTCCAAAAATGAAGACCGAAGATAGCTGTAGTTTCTACCACAAGTTTCACAAGCTTAACCACGCTATACGGTAGAGAAGGTCAGGTATGCAACCAAGCACACCACATAGATGAGGATTCAAATCCCAAGATTTGGAAACATAAACATATAAGAGATACTTGGCGATGGAATATATATATTTAAATACTAGAAATTAAGACTGACACTTTTGATAAACTTAATTTGTTGCAAGCCACCATCTGTGAGCTCGATGCACCTAGAAACACTGAGAATATGTTTAGGTTTATAGCAAGAAACCCGTTTTTGACCGCTTTACCAAACCAATCCTGAGAAGATTATAAAAAGCATATAGCTAGCAACATGAAAGTGCAGCATAAGATAAATGCAGCATGTGGTGCCATTTTTTAGTGGACAAATAAGATATGATGTATATCTGCCATGTCCATTCCATAAAAGCCAAGCTACAGTGTTCAAGAAATCCCAGATTTTAATCATGCAAACCCCTTTCGTCTCTCTTTTCGCTAGAGATGCAGATACAATATTGTGCTGTCATAATTTAGTCCCACAAAAGGAATCACCTAAGGCTTTGATCACCGGCATACTCACGATACCTATTAATGAAAAAACTATAATATCCTTTCATTTCCAAAATATAAAAATCAATTTCTTTCATTAATGACAAGTGAGTAACACAGCCAATGGAGCCTCTACCGGTTCCTAATAAAGTTAACAGTCCTAGAAGCTAGAACATTAGAGTTGACTGGGTTGCAAGCCCTTTGAAATTGCTAGAAGATGACCAAAATGAAGGTAGAGAGGAATCAAAACAAGAAACAAACAGGACATCGATCATATTCTCGTGCTAGCTTAATTACATGTCAAATAATAGTACTCCTGTAGATGCTGGTTCCTAGATTCGAATTCAGAAAGTCAAGAGAGAAAGCACACAACCTGGTCATTAAACCAAGCCCTTGAGGATGTTTGATTAACAAATTAGTGATGTTATTAATCTCTATTTCTAAGGTGATGAGCCAATTAGTAGTTGTGGGCAACCAATGATATAATAGGTATGAAGTAGTATGAAAATCATACAATTAACGGTATATGGCAAATTAATAATCTTTTATTATTCACCTGGTAGTATAATTATCTAATTGGTAGATATTTGGTCAACTAATAATTAGCAAATAGAACTAAAGGTGTAGATAATAATGTAAACTCAATCAATAGTATTATTAATATTAATCAGTACAATATTTTTTTTTCCTGTTTTTGGATTGTAATGGTGTGGTTGATTGCTTTGGTTAGTGAGAATGTGTGTGTTGTTTAATGTTGTTTTGGAAAATTAAGGATACGCTTTTTAGTATTGGTCTTGTTTTGTTATCTGGGATGTTTAGTTGTTTGTAATCTTAGGATTTGGTGTGGTTTATGCTGTTAATTGTTGATCTTTTTAGGGACTGCCTCAAATAATTGATGTTGTCTCATGGAATCAGTAACACCCTTTTGATTTTTCTCTTGTTTGTCTCTCTGGGTAACTTTGGAGGTGATTTTGTTGTTTTTGTTTGGTACAATTGGTGATTGTTATCATTGGAGGAGGAAGGATTATTCATTTTTCAGTGAAATCATGTCTCTTTGTTTCTCATCTGAGGGTTGAAAAGGTGCCTGGAGTTTGGATTTATGCTTCAGCTTGGGAATCGGATCATAACTTGAATGATGCGGCTGCTCCTGCTCTTATGCAGAATGGTTTTGAGCCTTTGAGGGTTTGTCCACGGTCAAAGGCTCTTTGGGTTTAGAATCTTCAGATGGAACTGGCATACCTTAACAAGTTAAAGGCGCAGACGGTTGCGCTTGGAGGGGAGAATGAAAATGTTTTTCATGATTATGATATGTTTCTTGGTGATGAAAAAGGAAATGGTGCTGGGTCAAATGTTGATATTGTGGAATCAGAGAAGAAAGGGAATTTGTGATAAACATTTGAGAAAACTTCAAACAATCTACAGTGTAGCTGTTGAAGCTCTCCCTTGTAGTTTTGGCTTGAGAAAGAGGCTATAGGAGATGCTGGAAACAACACACTTGACACATTCAGAAGCATGCGTGGGAGATGCTGATGCTTCCTAAGGTTGCAAAAGGCAAATCAGGACTGATTTTTATGACGAAGTGAAATTCTGATATCTGACAAGTATTTGAGTCATTGCTTTCAGAAGTTGAAATGTAGGCATATAATCTGAATGCTTTTCTGATAATGTCCCTCATCATAGATGATTTGCTTTTTGAGGAATGCATGGCCGGGGATCTTGCTTGTGAATATGTCTCATTGTAGTTGCATTTAGGAAGGTTTGATGAAGCCAGAAACTAGCAGAAAGGCTCCGCAGAGGTTTTAAGGGATTCCGTGGAAATTAGATCGTTTAATAAAACTATTTCTGTTCCAAGCAAGGATGGTTTGCTATCGAAAAGCACCATCTGGAAAGCTAGTTGAGATATCTCTCATTTCAGTAGCTAAAGATGGTGGCAGTAATGCTGGATTCTCCCTCCCTTCTGCTGCTGTGGATTTTATACCTCAGGAGAATCCAGCAAGCAAGAGAGACGTGTAAGCGGTAAGTAAGTAAATTAACAGCTAAAGAAAATTGTCTGCTCAAAGTCATAAACAGCTGTGTTAATGAATTGAGAAGGAAATCATCTTCTGCATTTTCCATTTCTTTTTCAACAACTCTCTTGGACTATAATGGCCGGGATTAATGCACAAGAGACTGCCTCACTGGCTCTGTTACTGTGCCTGGTGTTAACATCTCCATGCTGCATTTATTTTTTTCCCATCCACACTCTAGATACTTTGATTATGACAGATTGTTGATATCTTTTGGCTAGTAAGGAGTGAAGGAGAGGAGATGGAGTTCCTCTACTTTTCTTTTAGTTCTTGGTTTTTGTTACAGAAGAGGACTAAAAGCTAAAGACAGAACAACTGTATGTGCATGGCAACCCTTACGTCTGCTTGAACTGCGCTATATGGTGTCATTGCTTGCCAAATTATTTTCAACGGCTGATTACCAAATAATATTTGAAAATCTCTGGCTAAATGCTTCCAGCTTTACATGCCATTGAAGGTACATCAAACATCGTATGATAATTTTATTATTTATATGGACATTTTTACTTAAAAATCATTGAGAAATTTGCTAAATATTAAACTGAACTAATATATAATGAGTTACTGGAACCAGAAGCTTCATTGAGATCAAGGGAAAAGATGCTTCTCTACAATGAAGCTCTTTGTATTAGACTCTTGGCCAATGTGGACTCACTACCTGCACTTGCCACGTCAATAGCCAAATCAATGTCCCAAATAGTATGATGAGAAAACAGTAGCAACAGAAAACATACTCAAGGACATGATTTCTCTGAATCTAACACTCCTTGCTCTCACTTACAATGCATTCCTTAATCCAAACATCAAAATTCTAAGAAAGAGATTAGGCACTGCATCATCGGCATGAATTTGGGGCTATAATTATGAAGAAATGTGACTTCGACAGACTAATAACTAAAACATAACGCACAACAGAATTCAGAATTCAAGGCCTGTATGTTGCTGCAGTAAGTGAAAGTCGCCAAAAACAGTGGGAAGTGTGTTCAGGATAGTGTTCATCAGAAAGTTTAGTATTTGATCTCTGGTCATTAGCTTAAAAAAAGAGCGAAGTCTGCTAACTTCAAGAGTGCTGAAAACTAATCGCATATGACTGGCTACAAAAGATGGCTCCTCAGCACGTCCTGAAATTGCCGTTTGCTCTAGCTGAAGAGTCTTAACTGGAATCCTTTGGCAAACAAGAGAGAGAAGAAGTTGAGTCCAGTTGGGCAACCTTAAATGCAAACGCTTTCTGAGAAGTAAAAATGAAGCGCCAGGTGAAGTAAAGTAGGCATGATGAACACATGTAACTGAGAAATGACCAGGACTAAAATCTCAAACACAGGAGATTTGAAAACATAGTAGGTTTTTTAAATTGAAACCATCATGGTAATGATTTCAAAATCTTATTAAAAAATAAAACATGAGTTTTATATTTTTGATGTGATGTAACTTTTAGTAAACGCAAAACAATCAAACACTTCCTATTTGGGAAACTAATTTTAATTATCAAACACTTGTTGATGATATGGTTGGTGGTCAAAGAACAAGTCTTTTTTTGTTTAGTTTTGAAGAGTTTGATAATCTTTGACTCTGACTTGTATTTGATAACAAATTCATGACAAGATTGTAGAGGGTCTAATACAGAAAAAACCAGAGACTTGAATGTGGTCCTAATTGTGTAAAATAAATACCCACGTAACTTGGGATTGATTTGCCAAAAATATGCAAGGCAACTACAGCCTTCTACTTGTTACATAGCCTTGTCTCTTTACACAAATTTCAACCTCATTTTTAACCTCAAACTGTTACTTCTCTTGTTGAAACTGTAATTGAAGCTGAATTCCTTGTTTGTTTTTTTAATGTTTTAAAAGTATTTTTTAAGAAAATAAATATTTTTATTTTTTACTTTAAATTAAATTTTTTTAATATTTTTAGATCGTTTTGATATGATGATGTTAAAACTAAATTTAAAAAAATAAAAAAAATATTATTTTAATGTATTTTCAAGCGAAAAACACTTTGAAAAACAACCATTACCATAATACTAAATGGGCTGTTAATGTCGGATTATCTAAATGGTTTAATTTGAAATTAAAAAAACATTAATTTTTATATTTTTTAATTTAAATTGCAGTTTTCACCACATAAAATAAATATATATTTCACATATTTAGGTAGTTTATGAAAGTGCGACAACGGTTGCTTTTTAAAATGTTTTTCATTCAGAAATACATGAAAATAATATATATATATTTATTTATTTATTAAAAATTATATTTTATATCAGTATATTAAAATAATAATAAAAAACATCAAAAATAATTTTAAAAAAATATTCAAAAATTATAAAATATAAACGAAAACAACCAAGCTGTTTCACCCTAACAAGAGCCTATGGATCGAGGAAGGAGGTCATCAAGTCCTCTATTGTCAGGACTATTGTGACTATTTCCAGAGCCACCAACTCCCAAACTTGAGCTGCCAATAGCCTTTCCCTGACCTAGTGGAATCCTTTCAAATCTCACCAACCCATTTTCCCCTTTTATTTTTCTTCTCTACAGTGTCAGACTGTCAGTGATACCTCAACAGCAAATAGGTAATCTGTCATGGTTCTAATCCCATGCTCTTAGCTCCACTATAGAAAACCTGCACCCTAATCTTCATGTGCTTAGATTTAAGAGGACCAATCATCATAAAAGGCAAGCCCTTTTAACATCATGTTGAATCAAGGGTAGATATTCTCTGGTATCAGATTGTACCTCTTGGCATCCATAAGATTCTAACAGGCAATAATGAGTAAAAGCTGAACAAACGAAAGACAGTAACAAGGCTGAAGCCTGAAACCCTTGGGGCTCGGCTTAAATCAATTTTTATATCAAAACTAAGAATTTCAAGAAAAAATAATTAATTAATTATTGAAATTTAAATTCTCATTATTATATGAATAAAAGTACTATATTAAAAGAAAGTTAATCGAAAATATTCTTATCTTAACATAAAAAAATAAAGGTCAAGAAGAAAAAAAGATTGGGTAGCCATGTCCATAGTCCTAGGCACCACTCACTAATGGTGGGGTTGCAGTTGGCTGCATCTTGATGTGGCAGAGTCACCCTCCTCCACCCACTCCACATACCACCAAACATCCTTACATAAAAAAAAAAAAAACATAGTATCATGTTCAACACATATAAAAGTGGCCATATTTTCTCTCTCTATCTTCTCCACTCCATTGCAAGAGATGCTCTTTTGAGCTCTCCAAGATTTGCTTTCCTTTGAGCAACACTCACCACCACCAACAAACATGTAAGTCTCTCTATTTCTTGACATTTATTGGGCATTTATGCTTTAAAGACTGCAGCTTTTCTTTCTATAAGGGTGATTGAATGGTGATACTTCTTATGTGTAATGAGTATTTGAATGAGATCTAGAAAACCCATTTCCAATCTGGCAATTTGGTAGCTTTTGAGACTTAACAGATTGTTATGTTACAAAAATGAATGCTGGTTTATGAGATAGTGTTGGGAAATGGGAAGTAAAAGATTGGTGATTTTTGTTTCGATTGTTAGAATGTTGCCTGGATTGCATAGTTTGGTTCCTTGTGTTATATGTAGTGTCATTAACTTGTAAATCATGTCCTAGTTTCCTTGTACTCTCATCTCACTCACATATTTGTGATCCCTTTTGCTCTGGTTTGAAGGTGCTGGCATCCTTTGTCACTTTATGGGTTGATTAAATATAAACTCATATATGATCAAAATCCGAACTTTATGTCTATATATATGATCAAAATCCAAACTTTATTCTGTATTTTGCACGCGCTGATTATGTTAGATTCTTCTCGGTGGTACTTGTATATAAGAGTTCATATTATTATTATTTTGATCAGATATATTCAGTTTAGAAAATGAGGGGAGGAGGTTTGTGGCAACTTGGCCAATCAATTACCCGCCGACTTGCTCAGGTTGATAAGAAGGTTGTGGGACGTCGATACTTTGCCTCAGAAGCTGAGCTGAAAAAGACTGTTCTTTATGACTTCCATGTTGCTAATGGTGGCAAGATGGTGCCATTTGCTGGGTGGGGCATGCCCATTCAGTACAAGGACTCTATCATGGAATCAACGGTGAATTGTAGACAGAACGGTAGCCTTTTTGATGTCTCACATATGTGTGGGTTGAGCCTCAAGGGCAAGGACTGTATTCCTTTCCTAGAGAAGCTTGTTATTGCTGATGTTGCCGCGCTTGCACCTGGAACTGGGACTCTAACTGTCTTTACTAATGAGAAAGGAGGAGCAATTGATGATTCAGTGATCACCAAAGTTCAGAATGATCACATGTACATAGTTGTGAATGCAGGGTGTAGAGATAAGGATCTTGCTCACATTGAGGAGCATATGAAGGCATTTAAGGCAAAAGGTGGAGATGTCTCATGGCACATCCATGATGAGAGATCTCTTCTCGCCCTCCAGGTCAATCTTTGTATTCTTATCTTTGCTTTTCTTTGTTTTTTGTTTTTTTTTTGGATCTTTTATTGTGTTTTGATATTCATGACACTAGTGCTAGATTATTGACTTGAATTCAGCTTTCATAGTAACCTGTGACTTTAGGATGCAACTAAAGCATGTCTGGAACAAAGTTATGCTTTGAATGCTATTCCCCCCCCCCCCCACCCCCCTCTTGTTTTCCTTTTCCATATCTTTTGATAAGCAACTTTGTTCTCGAACACCTGATTTCATGGCATTTATAGAGTTTTTTCATTTTTTGGGTGCAGGGTCCTCTTTCTGCTTCTGTTCTCCAACACCTGACAAAAGATGATTTGAGCAAGTTATACTTTGGGGAGTTCCGTATTACAGACATCAATGGAGCGTACTGCTTTATCACTAGGACAGGGTATGCTTCATTTTGGCTTCTCCTTCATATGTCCTCATTCCTCAAATATGGAATGCGCATCTATGACCATTTATATGTAGTCATTAAGAGTTTAAGTATAGCTGTCTTGTTGACATTTCACTTTGAGTGTGTGCTTAATTTCCCATCTATATTCTCTATTTTCCAATAAAATTTCTGGGAATATGATAATTGTCTTTAACTCACCTTATGACGACGTAGCGAAGAAGAATTAATTTAACCTTAGAGCTATTTGGAGCTGAGGGTACAATATTCTCATTGTTCTCTTGCATTTAAACCATTTATTTCCCATGCTTATTTTTCTCTTATTGGTCATGATGGATTATTTGTCTCTTTGCTGAGATTTTCAGATACACTGGAGAAGATGGATTTGAAATATCAGTTCCTTCAGAGAATGCAGTGGATCTTGCCAAAGCAATCCTAGAAAAATCTGAAGGAAAAATAAGGTTGACAGGGCTTGGTGCCCGGGACAGTCTCCGACTTGAAGCTGGGCTGTGCTTATATGGTAATGACATGGAACAGCACATAACACCAGTAGAGGCAGGACTGTCTTGGGCGATAGGGAAGAGAAGGAAGGCTGAAGGTGGCTTTCTGGGTGCTGAAGTAATACTCAAACAACTTGCAGAAGGTCCAAAAATTAGGCTTGTAGGATTTACCTCTACTGGTCCACCTCCCAGATCCCACAGTGAGATTCAGGATGAGAAAGGGACTAACATTGGAGAAATTACAAGTGGAGGATTTAGCCCATGCCTCAAGAAAAATATAGCCATGGGGTACGTGAAATCTGGTTCACACAAGGCAGGCACCAAAGCTAAAATACTGGTACGTGGGAAGGCCTATGATGGAGTTGTCACAAAAAAGCCATTTGTACCAACTAAATATTACAAGCCATCTTAACTCAGGTTTCGTACTTCAGTTCATGCATTTTGTAATTGGTTCCTGTTTTGACTTGTTTTCGATAAACTCGATCACTTCAACGAAATCTCCCCTATTCCTGTCTCTAAGAAGTTCCCAATATCTTGTTCATGTTTTTTCATTATTAGTTGACAGGAATGATTGTGTTACATGTTTCCAAATGAGAGAACAAATTTCTTGATAATAAATGAAAACCACATTTACTTTCTTTATGTGATGGTCATTTCAAGCACTCGTTGCAAAGAATTTTGTGAGCCTTATCTGTATATAGGTGGTGGTTTGTTTTAGTATGGTGGCTTTTAAGCTCAAAAGAGTTGTGCCATGTCTTGGTATGTTCCTATACGCGAGGACCTGCACTGAATAGCTGAGACAGGCCTTTGGAATACCGAAGATTTGCTGACTGGTACGCATCTGCAGCTACCATGCTTTGTCCAAGAGCAGCCGCCATGGTATGCAAATAAATAAAGTTGAGTCCTTGGAAAGATGAGATGGGAGATGGAGTCAGCCCACATCACAAGAAAAGCAAAGCACAAAGCGTTTGCACACCAAGATGTTCAAATATGACATGGTTTCAAATTTGTCAAACTCTTTGGTGGCTACTGTTTAGAACCTAGGTAGATAGTTTTTGAACAAATAATCTAATAAATTTATCGACACTTGGTGTTTCGAATAATAATCCAAGAGGACTTGGCACATTTTATCCTCGCAACTTCTAT
>Ga0307518_10003161_pt1 | contig 11909 bp, 4 predicted proteins | sample 25_EM_MG_FD_203889 | JGI IMG/M metagenome (GOLD analysis project Ga0307518, IMG submission 203889) | Populus trichocarpa ectomycorrhiza microbial communities from riparian zone in the Pacific Northwest, United States - 25_EM | ecosystem: Host-associated > Plants > Roots > Unclassified | place... | reverse complement strand
ATTAAGAACCATTAGCCAGAAATTAAACTAGGATAATTTAATTAAGTATAACTTGATTAAAATATATTTTAGAAATTAAGATCTATATTATAATTAATACAAGGATTATATTTCTAGACCTAGAAAAATTAAGTACTTGATTAAGTTAATTTCTAAAATTATCCTAAATTAATATATGAACATTATTCATGGGGTAAATTGATATTTTGCTAATTTATAGGGTTTTTCAGATTTTCCTATAAATAGTAAGTTATGCGTCTTATTTTTTTAAAGTGGGAGTGATTGTTTGTTAAACAGAAACACTATATAAACACAATATTAGAGCTAGTACTCGAGGCATAGCAATTCCTCTCTTCTAAATAGGGATTTAGGAGATTTCACATGGATGGTTCGTGTCAATTATTGTTGGAGACTGAACAATTGGACAACGACAACCGAGCCTTTAAAGAATTATTCAAATCCAAAAAAGATCAAATCTTCATATAATAAATCCCTAAACAACCTTAAATCTATCTAATAAGATCCTAAAGACTCTCGAATAATTATGTTTCATAGTTTTAGCTGCGTGTATGATATTCGAAAACGTAACAGGAACATCAGAAGCTAGTTGAACCTCTTCAACCACTATTGATACTTGAGTGAAAATGAGAAGAAATCACTATGAACTTTGTATCAAGTTTGCCTAGAGAGAAGAAGAGTAGTGATGCAATTTGGGTTATAGTAGATCATTCAACTAAATCAGCACTTTTCTTACTTATAAAATGAGAAACTCCATGGATAAGTTGGTTGAATTATATGTGAGTGAAGTGGTGAGAGTACATAGGGTACCAATATCAATTGTTTCTAATCAAAACCCTAGAATCACCTCATAGTTATGATCAAGTATTCAACATGCTCTAGGAGAAAAGGTAAATTTGAGCACATTGTTTCATCCACAGTCAAATGAGAAATTAGAGAGAACAATCCAGACTCTATAAGATTTATTGAGAGCCTGCATATTGGATTTTGGTAGAAATTGGGAATAATACTTGTCATTGGTAGAATTCACTTATAACAACAGTTATCAGTCTACAATAGGGATGGCCCCCTATGAAGGTGTCGAACCCCTGTTTGTTGGGAAAAAATAGAAACAAAGTTGATGGGATCAGAATTTGTATAGATCATTTCAGAAAAGGTGAAAATTATAAGAGATAAAATGAAAGTTACTAAAGACTGAAACAAAAGTTATGGAAATGTCAGAAGAAGGCCTCTTAAGTTTAATGTTGGAGATATGATGTATTTGAAGGTGCTCCTTGAAAGCATATGTTGTGGTTCGGTATGATGGGAAAATTGGCACTAGGGTATATTGGATCCTTTGAAGTGGTGAAGAGAATTAGATTGTGGCATATAAACTAACTTTACCTTTAATTTTAGCCAAGATACACGGTGTATTCCATGTTTTATTATTATAAAAAGCTGATGTATACCCTTCTAGGGTGCTACCTCAAGTTCCATGGGAAATTAAAGAGGACTTTAATAAAGAGGTAAAACCAATAAGGATTTTAGATCAAAGTGAAGGAGAATTGAGAAATAGAAAGATTCCTATGGTGAAAGTACTGTGGAAAAGTTCTCAAATCGAGAAATAAACTTGGAAAAGAGAATCAGAGATGAAAAAGAAATACCCAAAATTGCTTAAGAAAGCAGGTATGAAAATTCAAAATTTTATGGATGAAATTTTCTTAAAAGAGGAGAATGTAAACCCCGGACCAAGAAAAATATAAATAAATTTAACTTGAAAATAAAATGGGTTAAATTAAGATTTAAGAAAATTTAAAATTTATGCTAAGAATGAAATTGAAAAATAAAATAAAAGTGATGAGACACTTGTTAAGATGAAAGAAAAATAACTAGAAACTTAGGATTATATGTAAATGAGGGGTTAAATTGTAAATAATTAAGAAAACGCATACCTCCCTCCCTCCCTCCCTCCTTTCAAGGCTAATAGCAATTGGAACTAAAAAAAAAGGGAGAAATATTGGGTTTTCCTTAAAAACTCTTAGAGAAAACACTAGAGAATTAATGAAATTAAGGGGGGTTGAGAGAAATATTCACCACCACACCTTTAAGCACATAAATAATAAAGAAAAGTGAAGGAAATCAAGGGAAAAAACAGGCACAATCACAGCAGCAGGGGTTTTAAGGGGGGTTCAGAAATTATTGACTAGTTGGATTTGAACATAGATTATCGTTCGGTAAAGAGTTCTAAACCTAATCTATCAATTTCATACAAAATGAATAACAATTAAGTTTGAAATCATGAAATTAATGTTAGGGTTTACGAGGGAGTTTTTGGAAAAATATAAATTGACTATAAATTGATTAAATTAGGTTACATTATATTGTGTTAGGTGTTAATTTAGGTAGAAATGATGAAGAAAACCATGAGGTTCTTAAAGGCTTAATGGCCGACCAAATTAAATTGCATGAAGTAGATTTATGTATAGTTAGGTGAAATTGTGGTGAACCAATGTATAATTGTGTGAGAAAAGTGATTTTCGAAGAATGTAGTTACAATTTAAAGTGTGATTGAAATATGATAATGTTGAGAATTTAGAATTTAGGGAGAATTGGTGCTTTGAAATGTAAAGAAATATTGAGTAATAGTTGACTTTTCATGTAAGGAGAATTTATTAAAATGTCAATAATGAATTAAAATAAAAAAGAGGTGGTAGTGTCGGTCAAAGAAGAAATAATTGAATGAGAAATACGATGATGATTGCGGTAGATGAAATATAGTGTAATTGTGAATGTCATTAATTCATATGCCTTCCATGAACTACTTTTGATTATTTTAAATGAAACGAAAGTAGGATTGATGGACCTTAAAAGGATGAAATTGGAGATATTGTAATATATATACGAGAAACATTCTTGTTTGAATAATGAGAAGGTGAACAGTATATTTTGTTGCTTGTGTAATTCATAGACAAAAAACAAAATTGGACATCTTCGTCGAGTTGCGATATCGAGTAAATTGGGTGTGTTAAAATCTAAATTAAGTCTTCTTTCCTTCAATAAAAATGTAGGTTGGTTGTTGGAAAAGATAAGTTACAATTGAAACTATATTTTTATGATTATAATTATGATTTAAATGAGAGACGGTATTCTTAAATGAATAGTCTAAATTAACTGAAATTGGCTAGTTTCTACCTTGTTTGAAAAGTTGTTTTAATGTGAGACTTGATCTGGTGTGGTAGCGATTATAAGAAAGAAATTTGAATGCGCAAATGTGAGTGGGTGAGTTATAAAATTTTCTCTTATTGATAAAACTAAAGAAAATGAATAGAATAGGAAAAAAGAAATTAGTAAAATGAGAATTTAATTGAAAATGAAGGTTAAATTGATGAAAGTAAACTTAGAATGATATTATGTGGAATGAGCATGCAATAGAAAAATAATGTAGTACACTTGTTGATACAAAAAAAGCCACGAGAACTATGTAGCAGCAGGGAGGTACTATTTGAGCCTCGATAATAGGTAGGTATTATAAACCTCAGCATTTCTTACTTAGTTTATCATAACAGCTTATTGAAAATGTAATATTATATCATGTTAAAATTGAGAATAAGGGTGAAGGAATTAGTTTCCCGGTAATGGGACTAATGCCCGATAATAGGCATAAGGGGTGGTTTTTTTGGGTATTGAAACTAACACCCAATATTGAGCAATGAATCTGGATTCCTGAAAGTGGGAATAATACCTAGTAATGGGGGAATGAATTTAGATTTATGGAAGCGAGAATAATGTTTGGACATAGGAGAAGAAGGGAATTACCCGATGTTAGGGTATTACTTGGAAAGATTGGGTATTTAGAGAATAAATGTCAAGAAGGGAACGATTTATTAAGTTAATGACAAACAAGAAATTTCAATATGGTGAATGAATACGTAGATTAATAGATGGATTGTGTTGATTAATAATTGGAGAATTATTGGCAATGATGAGTTACATTTTAAATGCATTATTATATAAATTTTGTTTGTTTAAGTATTTGCATGTTGTAGAATTAATTGTTATTTATAAATTAATTACAAGTGTCTCACAACCACAAGCTAAATGATAAATATTTAGGATAACTTTTTGATAATTTTTATTGAACTTGTATTAAATTTCATTTTTGTATTGTAATAGGTTATGTATTTAAATATTAATTATCCTTAAGACTATGTAATTTGAACTTGACTCAATTATGTAAACCTATGATGTCTTATTAATTTCTTTCATTGTTTCATAGATAATTAGTTTGTGATTATGCCTCTTTATTTTGTTATGAAAATTTAAACATTTTATATTAATAAATATATGTATGCAGTGAACCATAATGAAATGTGATGGATGTGATGTGATGAGTCTAGGATGATTGGACAATGAATGTAATGTGAATCAATTGAATATTGAAATATATTAGGTTTATAGTCAATAACTTGGGACCCCTCAGTATTTTCTCATCGCGACGTCATCAGCGACGGCAGAGGTTTTTGTCGTGCCTCATGATGAGATATTGTATTGGAAAGGTTTTTGGATTTAATCATAAAATTATGCTTAATGTTCAAGAATCGCCACCTAGTATTACGATCACAAGAAACCTATGGTTTGTGAGAATCTGGGTAAGGGACTGGTTGTGCAAGGAAAAGACGTATCACCCCCAGTACACCCTACCTAAGGTAAGTTGCATTGTTGTTTGATTGTTTTTTTTCTGAGTTGGGTTTCTATTTGTTGATCTTTTCTAAGGTTCAAGGTAGATTTCTCTTCATGAGAAAGTTTCTACCTTATCGAGTTAAATCCTAACCGTTCTAAAGTCTCAATGAATGCATTGCAAATCGATTGAATAATAAAATGTATCAAGTTTATAATCGATAACTTGGGACCCCCCAATATTGTCGTGGGTCACGACATCATCGGCGACGGCAAAGGCTTTTGTTGTGCCTCCTGATGAGGTGTTGTGTTGGAAAGGTTTTTGGATTTAATCATAAAATTATGATTAATGTTCAGGAGTCGCCACCTAGTATTATGGTCACTAGAAACCTATGGTTTGCAAGAGTCTGAGTAAGGAACTGGTTGTGAAAGGGAAAGACGCATCACCACTAGTGCATCTTACCTAAGGTAAGTTGCATTGTTGTTTGATTGTTTTTTTCTAAGTCGGATTTCTATTTGTTGGTCTTTTATAAGTTTCAAGGTAGATCTCTCTTCATGAGAAAGTCTCTACCTTATTGAGTTAAATCTTAGCCGCTCTAAAGTCTGAATTTTAGCATCGTATTTTTACACCTTGTATCTTTAATACCTTTATCGTGTAATTTTACACCCCACATATATTAAAGTCTACTTCTGGAAGTTAAAAAAAACATTGGAAAAAGGTTTTTGATATTTTTGTCAAACCCTAATTGATGATCATAAACTGGTTATGATATCCAGTTTTTTGGATTTTCAAAACATGAGAAAGATGCAATTTTTTTTATGAAAAATATACTTGGAAAATTTTTAGAATTTAGTTGTATGCATGAAAATAAAATTTCTTTTTTTGTTTTCAAAAAGGGAAATTAATTTAAAAGATTTTGATTTTTTTTTACATTTATTTTATTTTTATTTTAGAAAACGTTTCGGAAAAAACCGGATATTTTAATACCGGATTTGCATCTTACAATGTAAATATACAAACTCGATATTATGCAAAGGATTTTTTTTTTTAATAAATATAATATTATAATATATATTATATTATATAATATTAAATATATGGGCTAGGCCGGCCCAGCAAACTAGGTCGAGCCCATCCGGGTTGGGCCGAAATCCGCCCAACAAAACTAACTCTTTTAGGGGGCATTTGGGCTGGGCTGGAACAGGTCTAACCCACCCCAAAGTTAATTATTTACAGAACGTGAACATTTAAATAGAGGTTGACGGAGGAGCGGCTCACTTGACGAAGGATTCTCGGCCATGATCAGGAGGTTGAGCTGATGGTTTGGGCAGCATCGCTGGGAGGAACGGTGGCCGGAGTCGATCACGGGGGAAAAGAAGAAGGATTTTGTAGAGAAGAAACGGTGATTGTTTCAGGTATAATGGAGGTTGGCTGGTGGTCTTCATGACGCGTGGTGGAGCTGGTGACGAAGAAGCTGAAGGAGAGGCGGTTGGCGGCTGACAAGGCAGCGGTGAGAGAGAAAAAAAAGAGAGCCGCAGAAGGCTGACAGGGAGAGAGGAAATTTGGAAACAGGGGGATGGCTGGTTTTTTGCAATTTTTAGACTCGAATTTCTTCCTCCTCGGGGCACGAAATCCACCCTTATTTATAGGGATTGGAATAGGGTAATCTTGTCTACACATGGGGGAAATTTTGTCCTTTGATTCAATTGGGATCCTTCCCAATCGTTGGTTCAAAGTATGCATCGTGAGCTGTCAAATTTGCAGGAGAAGGCTGCCTGAGTTGGCTTTTTTAGGCAGGTGCCACATCCGTTGTGTTGTCAGTGAGCCGGTGAGAACCATACATAGATATAGAGGGATGTCTGGTGATTAGTTTCGTGCAAGTTTTTCCAAATTTAATGAAGGTTAAATACATTAAATGTACCTGCAAAGTAGGTAATTGGACCAGCTTTTCGAAAAAAATGAAGAAGATAATAAACAGTACCGAACGACGCATCATTTGGTTCCTTCTTCTTTTTTTAACAAAACAGCACCATTTTAGGTTTGAATTAGAGATTTTGCTGAAGTTCAATGTAGTCCTCAAGCTTTTAATTTTGTTTAATTGCACCCCTAATTGACCCTAAACTTTAATTTAGTGCAATTTAGCCCTTGCAGAACTTTGATAAGTCTAGGATGATTGGATAATGAATGTAATGTGAATCGATTAAATATTGAAATGTATCAGGTTTATAGTCGATAACATGAGACCCCCTAGTATAAGGGAGACTCTGCCAAAATATTAGTAGATTTCCACATTTAAGATTTTATATTTTAAAAAAATCACAATAAAAATTGTAATTTCCATGAGAAACTAAGTATTGATTGCTCATAATTATAAAGGATGTTACACAACTACATAGGAGAATAGATGTGAGAATACGGTTCTCCTAATAGTTGTAAAACCAAGGCTCTAGTTGAAGGGATTTGCTGAGATGCAAGATTTCATGTCAACTGAGCTACAAAACAAGAGTAATTGAGATGATTGGACTCTACTAGAAAATAGTTACATAGAAGAATAGTTATGAGAATACAATTCTCTTAATAGGTGTAAAATCCAGGATTTAGTTGAAGGGGGTTCTTGAGATGTAGGATTTCAGGTCAACTAAGCTATAAAACAATAGTCACTAAGATGATAGAACTATGCAAGAAAATAGGTGCACAAGAAAATAGCTATGAGAATATGGTTCTTATAATAGCTGTAAAACCATAGGTTCTAGTTGAAGGGAATCACTAAGAAGCTGGATTTTAGGTCAACTGAGCTACAAAACATATGATGCGCTGAGATGATTAGACTCTACCAGAAAAAAACTGCATATGAGAATACTTGTGAGAATACGGTTCTCCTAATAACTGTAAATCCAAGGTTCTAGTTGAAGGGAATCGCTGAGATACAGGATTTCAAGTCAACTAAGCTGAGAACAAAATTTTCCAAGATGATAGAATTCATCTCCCTACAGAAACATTGATTCATAGTTCTAGTTGAAGGGGATTGTTGCGAAGAAAGAGTTCCTGGTCAAACAAACTAAAGTTTTGAAAGAGTCAGGTTTGAAGAATAGTATGTTTGTCCTTGCAAACTTTCTACGTAAAGCCCTTTACAAGTCTTTCCTCTATAAATATTGTAAAGAGGAGACATCTGTTATTATCTATTTTGAGGCCCCACATAAATAAAAAAACAAATCATAAAATGAGAGAAACAAAAAGAAGGAAATACAAAATACAAAAAATTGAAAAAGTTGCAAATATATATATATATATATAAGAACATGAAGAATGTATAAATAATTTCCAAAGACTGGTTGGGGAGGTTCAAATTATCCAAAGTTCAAAAATTGATAGTTAATCTTGACTGATGAAGGCTTTATTGACAAGAATAATTCAATTTGGGAAGAAAATTTTAAAATTTGATATTTAAGAACTCAATTGGAATTTTTCAAAAAGTAATTGAATTTATTGAGGGCTTAATTACAAGGACAATTGGTTTTTGAATTCAGTTTGGGCTTTAATTTGAATGAATTAAAGTTTGGAAATTGAATTGCAATTTGAAAAAGCTAATTTGGTCAAACCAGGGGCTTAATTATATAAATATTGAAGTTTTATAGGCAATTAGGGACTTGATGAAAGAAATTCAAAACCATGGACCAAACTGTAAAAAGCATAAGACTTTAGGGATTGAAATTAGCAAAATCAGGAGCCAAATTGAATAAAATTGAAAGTTTAATGGTCAATTGAGGGTTCATTTGCATAAATCAGGAAGCAAAGACCAAATTAGAAAGGTTACTGAACTTTGAGGCTGAAAATTGAGTTTGGCAGGGGTAAAATCGCATGAAATTGAAAGTTAAAAGGAAATTACATACGCAATTAAAAAAAATCAAAATATCAAGGACCAAATTAAAATTGACTAAATCCCTAATCTTTAGGGTTAAGAATAGATGGCGCGTCGTTCAGTTTTAATGAAGAAATTGAGTGACGCGTTGTTCGACCATTATTCGAGTAAGCATTTTCAGGCGAATGAATGTGACAATTCTGACCACCATAAGGGCTCTAACCACCACCACTTGACTAAGAAACACCTCATCTACAAAGCTCAGTTACTTCCATCAAACATTTACATCTCATTTTCTTCAACAAACTCAACAACATGTTGTTCTTGATCAGCCATCACTATATTGGCAAATTCTAGGCTGATCGAGTTGACACCTTCAAATGAATGAATGTAAAGCTACAAACCTCTAAATCAAGTAAGGTTAGATCCAAATGAAAGGTATGCACCCCCTCTACCAATTTCAGTTGGTCTCTAATGACAATGACGTTTGAGTCTCCCTGGCGGGCCTTTGAAAGTGATCAACTCAGTTAGCCATGATTGTGATATCTATTATGCAAAAACCACCCATTTTTCTGTGTGTTCACACTTCAAAGCTTCTCAATAAGTTCTTATCAAGGGCTTAAAACCTTTCTCTCAAGATCAAAAGGCTAGAAATAGCTACTTGCCCTCCAAGTTTAGCAAAACCACCAAGAATCCCCAAAACCAAAACTATCATTGCAAAACCAGCCTAATACAAAGCTTTCAGCTATTAAAATTTGTCCAAAACCCTCCTAATTTGATTAGAGTGTCAAGCATTGATCAATCATTGATTGAATCCATCAGAAAAACTCTAGTAAAACCCTATAAATACCTCCTGAAAAATCAGAGTTTAAAGGGGGAGGGAAAAGGGGGAAGCAAGAGGAGAGAAAATATTGCAAAATAAAAAAAACACCCTAATTGTGAAGGTTCACGAGCCTAGCATAAGGGTTTCTTAGCTTTGAAATAGCAGCAAATTTGTAGAAGTAAAACTTTACAAAGAAAAGCAAAGAGGATATTAGTTGTTCTAGGGGTTTGAAGGTATATTTCTTAATCTAAAAGTAGAGTCCATGTGGTTTGTTTGAGGTGTTTTTCATGGTCATCTGGTCTACATTTATGTTCACAAACATGTTGATAAGGTTTGGAATGCTTAAAAAATAGGGTCATGTTTGTCTCTTTTGCTATAGTGATTTTTTATTCTATGGTTTGATGTTCTTTTCCTAAGCATTTTTAGGATGTGTTTGATTTTTCTTATGTAATAATAGCTTTCTAGTCAAGTTGGTTTTGATAAAACAGTGTTTGTTTTTTTAGTTTTATTAGTCTGATTAATGCATTGAGATGCAATATTTTCAATCCTAGGTTTATAAGGCTTGTTCATTACCAAAAATATGTTTAGAAAATCAATTTTGAATCCGAATTACATGGATATGTTTGTTGTTTCAATTTGGCAATTTTGAAGAATGGAACTTCATGCATGATTTTGATAAAAAAAATTTTTTTTTTTTATTTGTTTTGATTCAAATATGTGTAACTATGGCAACGTGGTTTGTATGAACCAAAAGGGTTTGTTTAGAGGTCTAAGAGGCCAAATCCCAAGAAAATTTCTTTAGCTGCATGATTTTAACTTGTTATGCTTCATTCTTTACATTTACATCCTCGCATGACATCGTTAGACAATAATCTAGGGTTCTTTTGTATCAATAATATGTATTTCAGTGTTTTAATCTTAGAGTTTTAGTATTGAACTGAAACCTTTTCTAACCAAATTGTGATGATTCATTGATAATCGAAGTGAATGGATTCTAGATTATTGATACTTGAATAATTTTCAATCTCTCTACACCTCTAAATTTGTTAAATATGATCTGGTTTTCAATGCATGCTTCTAGGATGAAGAACATTCTTCATGCTCTTTGTTTTTTATGTGTTTATTCTGTTTTTTATCAAAATATTTTGTTTTTTTTCAGTTTAATGTTTTGTTTTTTAGTTTCGAGACACACCAAAGATTTTTGGTTCGGTTCATGGTTAAATCGATGATTTTGGGTCAACCCGATCAATTTGGTTTTAGGTCAATTGAGTTAGGCCATGTTTGGTTTTCAGCTATTTTGATGAAGGTTTTTTTTTTTTTTTTTTGCTTAAGAGCGTGTTTAGCGAAGGCGCCCTTTGGCCTATTTTGGTAGTTTTGGTTAAAGGAAAAAATGAGTTTTTGTCAAACAAAGCCTTAAAAAATTATAAAAATATAAAAGGTTTTTTTTTTTTTAACATATGGCCAAAAATTCTAAAAATTCTTTGAGCATTTTTTAAAAATCTAAAATACTTTGGCATGTTTTTAAAAATATTGTTTAGGTTTTACAGCAAGTTTTTTAAAAGGATTTTGGCCTATATTTCAAAAATATAAAAAACTTATTTTTGGCAAGAAAATATATTATTCACTTTTAATATATAGATATAAAAATTTTAAAAAGAGTTAATATCCAAAATATTATTAGGGATAATAATTTATTACTCATTTTAATATAAGGATAAAAACTTGTATGAGGGATCAATATCCAAGATATTATCACGAGTGATACAACTCATTCATTTCTAATATAAGGATAAAAATAGCAAGGAATTTTATCTGAAATATTATTTGAAATGACGCGGCTAAAAAATTACAAGTTTGCCTCAAAAGAAGCCTCAATGATAATTGAGAACATTTCATCTTTTCATCCTAAGTTTTTGACCTAAGAAGCCAGGGTTTGTTCATCGTAGCAAACCCGCCATGGTAGGTTGATAGAATTAGAAACACCATCTAACCATAGCAAACAAAGAAAAACAATGCACCTTACCTCAAGTAAAATGTACTAGGGTTGCTAATACCTTTCCTTTACACTAGGGGTGTTCAAAAAAACCGACCAACCGATTAAACCGAAAAAACCGAGAAAAAATTAACCGAAAATACCAAACCGATAGAAAAAATCGAATAAACCGATTAAAAAATACTCAAAACCACTCGGTCCGGTTCGGTTTCGGTTTCAAAAAGCTTAAGCCGATTGAACCGGACCGAACCGGACCGGTTCAATTGAATCTGAAAAACTTAAAAAACAAGGTATAAAAGCAAACATCCCTAACCCTAATTCATTTCATCACTTTCCAGCCGCCTCCCTCTCCTCTCTTCTCCTCTCTCTCATTTTCTCTCCTATTAACCTAACATTAAATCCTCTTTTTGAATTTTTACACCAGAGCTTCTCACCTCCTCTTACCATCACTCTCTGGTCTTCCATATGGTAGCGTCATCCACAACCTTCACTTTACTCCTATCATCAACCACAGACAACAACCCACACATCAAGAATCGGTTTTAGTTTTTCAGGCCCG
>Ga0307518_10003160_pt1 | contig 11914 bp, 9 predicted proteins | sample 25_EM_MG_FD_203889 | JGI IMG/M metagenome (GOLD analysis project Ga0307518, IMG submission 203889) | Populus trichocarpa ectomycorrhiza microbial communities from riparian zone in the Pacific Northwest, United States - 25_EM | ecosystem: Host-associated > Plants > Roots > Unclassified | place... | reverse complement strand
CGAAGGTTGCGAAAGTGGCTTTCGCAACGTGCGAAGGAAGGCGGGGGCGAGCCTCAGCCCGGGTAGAACGGGTCCGCATCGGTGACGGTATGCGCCTGCGGCCGCCAGACCTCGCCCAGTTCGGAGGCGACCCACAGCCCGCCCGCGTCCGCGACCAGGTTCTGCCTGCTCGGCGCCGCGGTGACGCCGTGCACCGGCGGGGTCAGGTTCGAACTGTTGAAGGCGTCCATCCGCTGCCCGTCCAGCGGCACCTTGACCACCGGCAGCGAACTCGACGACGTCGCGGCGATCAGGTGGTCCTGGGTCGCCCAGTCGACGTCGACGACGTCCTTGAGGTCGCGTTCCTGCAGTTTCCGCGGCGCCCGCAGGGCCACCGAGTCCGCCGTCCGCACGATCGAGGCGACCACCAGCTGCCCGTTGACCACCGCGGCCAGCCGCGACCCGTCCCGCGAAAGGCGCAGTTCGGTGATCTGCCCCAGCCCGGTGAGCATGGTCGCGTCGACGCCGGCCTTCACCCAGCGGCCGTCCGCGGCCAGGGTGACCCTGGCGACGGTGTTGTGGTCGACCACAGTCCAGACCTCACCGGACACCCCGCCGCCGCCACGGGCGACCGGGCGCCAGGTCGGGCGGCTCAGGCTGCCGCCGAACAGGTCCACCGAAGCGAGGTCGTGCCCGAGGTCGCCGACCCGCAGCCAGTGCCTGCCGTCGCGTTCTTCGACCACGGCGAGGCGTTTGCCGTCGACGGACTGCGCGGCGCTGACGACCTTGTACCCGCCGTTGCCCGCGGGCCCGCCGACCGGCTGCCCGTTCTCGAGCGACCGGACGCGGCCGCTCACGGTCATCAGCCCCTGCAGTTCCGAGTTGGGCGCGATGTCCACGTTGTAGTTGGGCAGTTCGCTGGACCGCCAGTATTCGTGTTCCGGCACCAGCGCGGTGCCGTCGGCCAGCAGCCGGACCCGGCTCAGCGTCACCGTCTGCAGCGACAGGACGATCTGCGCGGCGATCAGGTTCCGGTCCACGAGGCTGGCCCCGCCGACGCCGGTCAGGTTGATGTCCAGTGTCCCGTCGTCCGTGCTGCGCACGTTGCTTTCGATGGTGACCTGACCACCGAGCAGGTCCTTGACCGCGCCCTTCAACCCTTCCGACGGGCCCTGCAGCACCAGGTCCATCACCCGGCCGGGCAATCCGGCCTGCGGTTTCGCCGCGACGTACCGGAGGTCGGGGACGAAGGCACCCGAGTCCGGCGAGTAGAAGCTGATCGGCACCCGGAAGTAGTTGAGCGCGAAGTCCTCGTCGGTGACGGCGAGTTCCTGCGGCGGGTCCACGATCCGCCACTGGCCGTTCGGCTGCTTCCGCAGCTTGAACTGCTGCGAGTACTCCGCCTTCACCGGGAGGAACGCGCTGTCGGGGCTGAGGGCGCCGAGTTTGAACCCTCGGACGTTCACCACCTGCTCGTCCGGATTCCCCGACGACGAAGTGTCGTAGACGGTGCCGAAGGTGTCGTCGATGATCGTCAGCCCCGGCGACGGCTTCCAGTTGCGCCGGGCGTCGTCGTCGAGGTAGACCCGCGCGGCGGCGCTCGCCGTGCCCGGTGCCGCCGAGTTGCGGATGAACTGGCGGGTGACGGTCAGCGGGTCGATCCCGGCCGCCGGTTCGGGGACGTCCGCCGGCGCCTGCCCGGGTTTGTCCCCGGAGACGACGACGGGCTGGGATTCGAGCGGGATGTTCGCGCAGCCTGCGACGAGCAGGAACACCGCGAGCAGGGTCAGCAGCCGTTTCACCGGCCGACCTCCTCGGGCTCGGCGAGGATCGCGTCGGGCGCGGGCCGCACTTCGAGCAGTCCGGACGACCCGTGCGGGTCGGTCGCCTTGTGATCGGGCGGGGGCAGGAGCAGCGGGCTCTCCCCCATCGGCGTGTCCTGCCGCCGCGGCAGCACGAGCCGGAAGCAGGCACCGTGGCCGGTCTCGCCCCAGGCGTCGAGCACGCCGCCGTGCAACCGGGCGTCCTCCTGGCTGATCGCGAGGCCGAGGCCGGTGCCGCCGGTCCGGCGGTTACGGGACGGGTCGGCGCGCCAGAACCGGTTGAACACCAGCTCGGCCTCGCCGGGCCGGAGCCCGACGCCGCGGTCCCGCACGGTGATGGCGACCGCGGTCTCGTTGACCGCCAGCGTCAGCACCACCGGATTGCCTTCGCTGTGGTCCACCGCGTTCGCCAGCAGGTTGCGCAGGATCCGCTCGACGCGGCGCGCGTCGACCTCGGCGGGCGCCTCCTCGTCCGGCAGGACCAGTTCGACCGAGCTTCCCGCGTTGCCCGCGATCACCCGGACCTGCTCGACGGCCCTGGTCGCGATCGGGCGGACGTCGATCAGCTCGGCCGAGAGCTCCTCGACACCGGCGTCGAGCCTGCTGATCTCCAGCAGGTCGCCGAGCAGAGCCTCGAACCGGTCGAGTTCGTCGACCAACAGTTCGGTGGAGCGCGCGAGCCCGGCCGGGAACTGCTCGCGCGACGCGTGCAGTACGTCGGCCGCCATCCGGACGGTGGTCAGCGGGGTGCGCAGTTCGTGCGAGACGTCGGAGGTGAACCGGCGCTGCAGCCCGCCGAACTCCTCCAGCTGGCGGATCTGCCGCTGGATGCTCGCGGCCATCTCGTTGTAGGACACGGCGAGTTTGGCCAGATCGTCCTCGCCGAGCACGGCGAGCCGCTGGTCGAGCTCCCCGCCCGCGAACTGTTCGGCCGCCGCGGCGGCCTGCCGGACCGGCCGGACCACCTGCCTGGTGACCAGGTTCGTGATCCCCGCCAGCAGGAGCAGCAGGACAAGCCCGCCGACGAGCAGCGTGTTCTGCACCGTCGACACGGTGTTCTGCTCACTGGTCAGCGGGTACAGCAGGTAGAGCTGGAGCGGGTTGATCATCGTGCTCACCGGCGCGCCGACGATCAGATACGTCGTCTTGCCGCCGTCGGCCTCGGTGACCGTGTGGGTCAGGTAGCTGAGCTGCTCGGTCTCGACGAACTGACGCAGCCGCACCGGCACCCGGTCGTAGGGACCGGCGGCCACCGGCTTGCTGGACTGGTCGCGGCCGCCCGCGGCCAGCACCGGTTCGAAGGTGCCCGCCGTCGATCCCGCGCCGTCCTGCGACGACGTCGTGCTGGAGATCTTCTTCAGCGCGTTGTTCATCCGCGCGGTGAGCGCTTCCGGGCTTTCGGTGCCGACACCGACCAGCTCGGCCGCCGCGGTCTCGACGACCGCCCTGGTCTGGGCGATCGCCGCGTTCTGCTTGGTCTCGACCAGCCGATCGGTGATCTGGTTCTGCAGCACCATGCCCAGCACGAACACCACGGCCGACGACAGCGCCAGCGTGGACACGGTGACCCGGAACTGCAGCGAATACCGCCACAGTTCGTTGAACGACACGATCTTGCGGCGCACGAAAACCACGATGCGCCGGAACTGGCGCATCGTGGTCTGGGCAAGCCTTCGCAAGCGTCCGCTCATGGGGTGATCACGGGGGGCCGGCCTTGTACCCGACACCGCGAACGGTCAACACCACCTCGGGGTGTTCCGGGTCCTTCTCCACCTTCGACCGCAGCCGCTGGACGTGGACGTTCACCAGACGGGTGTCGGCGGCGTGGCGATAGCCCCACACCTGCTCGAGGAGCACCTCGCGGGTGAACACCTGACGCGGCTTGCGGGCGAGCGCGACCAGGAGGTCGAACTCGAGCGGGGTCAGCGGGATGGCCTTGCCCTCCCGCGTCACCTCGTGGCCGGGGACGTCGATCGCGAGGTCGCCGATCGTCAGCGACTCGGCGGGCTCGGCCTCGGTGCGGCGCATCCTGGCGCGGACGCGGGCCACGAGTTCCTTCGGTTTGAAGGGCTTGACCACGTAGTCGTCGGCCCCCGACTCGAGCCCGAGGACGATGTCCACGGTGTCGCTCTTGGCGGTGAGCATCACGATCGGCACGCCGGACTCGGCCCGGATCGCCTTGCAGACGTCGATGCCGTTCATGCCGGGCAGCATGAGGTCGAGGAGGACCAGGTCCGGTTTCAGCTCACGAAGCGCGGGCAGCGCCCGTGAGCCGTCGGCCACGACGGCTGTGTCGAACCCCTCCCCACGCAGCACGATGGTGAGCATCTCCGCGAGAGCAGGGTCGTCGTCGACGACCAGAACACGTGCCTTCATAAACCTATGTTCGCACTAGTTTCCCCGTGCGGGCGCGCGACCCGGCGATGTGACCACCAGAAAGATCATCGAATCGGGCAAATTGCTCCATCCGAGTAGGGTCTTCGGGCCCTAGAGAGCACGTCGGAGCTTGGTGAACGGCCTCGGGGAGTCGATCGCGAAGACACCGGTCGGCACATCGCCGCGGTGATAGGTCGCGACGAAGCGCTTCGAAGCCACGTCACCCTCGACGATCCGCACGTCTTCCGTGGCCACTCCGGCGAATTGGAGCCGCCGTCCGTACTGATCGGACCAAAAGTAACCGTGTCGTGCGAAATGCGTGACGGTCGAACCGGCGAGCAGGTTCGCGACCGCGACGCCCGGCTGTTCCCCGGCCGCCGTCCAGTGCTCGGCACGAATCCGTACCCCGCGCAAAGGGCAGCGGTACCGCGCGACGTCACCCACCGCGATCACCCGGGGATTCGCTGTGACACAGCCGGAATCGACCAGCACCCCGTCGTCGACGGCGAGGCCGGAGCCGGTCAGCCATTCGGTGGCAGGCCGCGCCCCCACTCCGGCGACGACGAGATCGGCGCGGATCTCCCGGCCGTCGGCGAGCCGCACGCCGGTGACCCGGCCGGTCCCGGTGAATCCCGCGACGGGGACGCCCGCGCTCAGCCGGACGTCGTTTTCGGCGTGCAGTTCCCCGCATACCGCGCCCATCCGCGCGCCGAGGACGGCGGCGAGCGGCACGGGCATCGCCTCGATCACGCTCACGTCGTGGCCGAGCAGACGGCACGCGGACGCGACCTCCGCGCCGATGAATCCCGCGCCGATGACGACGACCGAGGAAGGTCCCGCCGCGAGAGCGCGCTTCAGGGCGATCGCGTCTTCGAGCGACCGCAGGGTGTGTACGCCGTCAAGATTCCGTGCCGCGTCAAGGGTTCTGGCCACCGCGCCGGTCGCGATGACGTATCCGTCGGCGGCGATCGTGGTGCCGTCGCCCACCGTCACGCCCTCGCGGCCGAGCTTTTCGGCGCGGACGCCGAGATGCCATTCGGCGGCCAGCGCGTCGAGGTCGTCCTGCCCGGCGAGCGCGATGTCGCCGGCGGAAACCTTGCCCAGCAAGAAATCCTTCGACAGCGGCGGCCGGTCGTACGGCGGTTCGGCGCCGATCATCACCAGCCGCCCGTCGAAGCCCTGGGCGCGCAGCTCCTGTGCCGCGCGGAGCCCCGCCAGGGAGGTACCGACGACGGCGACGGTTCTCAAGCCACTTCCTGGCGCGCCTCGGTGTCCACATAGATCACCCCGTCGGCGACCACGACCGGGTAAGTGCGCACGGCGTTCTTGGCGGGCAGGCAGTCCGGCGCGCCGGTCCGCAGGTCGAACCGCGCGGCGTGCAGCGGGCATTCGACGTAACAGCCTTCGATCCAGCCGTCGGCGAGCGACGCGTCCTGATGGCTGCAGGTGTCGTCGAGCGCGTAGTACGCGCCCTCGGAATGAAAGACCGAGACGGGCACAGGGCCCGCCAAGCGGACGGCTTCGCCTTCGGGCAGATCGGAGACGGAGCAGGCACGGATCATCGGGGCCTCCGGGGAAAGGACCGACGGTTTGTTGATGTTGCGTATTACGAGACGGGACGTGCTCTGCGCAACAATCACCCCCGAGGGGCCCATGCGTCAAGGGATTCGCCCACTCAGCCGAGCGGATGCGGGCGAAACGGCTACTGTTGCGTCATGCGGAACCAGGACGCGGGGAACGCAACGCCCAGTCAGGTGCAGTCCGTCGATCGCGCGATCAGCGTGCTGGAACTGCTGGCACGCAACGGGGAAACGGGGATCACCGAGATCGCGGGCGAGCTCGGCGTGCACAAGTCGACGGCCTCCCGCCTGCTGAGTGTCCTGGAGAACCGCGGCCTCGTCGAACAGCTCGGCGAACGCGGCAAATACGCGATCGGCTTCGGCGTCGTCCGGCTCGCCGGTGCCGCCACCGGCCGGATGGACCTGGCGAAACTGGGCAGGCAGACCTGTCAGGGCCTGGCGGAGACGCTCGGCGAGACGGTCAACATCGCCATCGCCGACGACGGCGTCGCGATCAACGTCAGCCAGGCCCGCGGTTCGGCCGCGATCACCACGCAGAACTGGACCGGGCAGCGCACGCCGCTGCACGCGACGTCCAGCGGGAAAGTGCTGCTCGCGTACATGGGCGACGTCGAGCGCAAACGCTTGCTCCGGCGGAAACTCGAACAGTTCACGCCGCGGACCACGGTCGATCCCGACGAGCTGACCGCGGAGCTGGAGCGGGTCGCCGAGGACGGGTACGCGGCCTGTTTCGAGGAGCTGGAGCTGGGGATGCACGCGGTCGCGGTGCCCGTGCACGGTCCCGGCGGCGACGTCGTCGCGGCGATGAGCGCCTCCGGCCCGTCGTACCGGCTTTCGAAGCAGCGGGTGCGGCAGATCGTCCGGCCGCTGACCGAGGCGTCGGCGGATCTTTCGGCACAGCTGGGGTACTTCGCGGAGTGAAGAGGCCGACCTTTTCGGGCTCTTGACAGCGCGCCCGCCTGTGCCGCACTTTGTTGCTGAAGACGGAACAACGTGCCTCATTCGCAACAGCGCCTGTCACCCCGATGCCCGATGGTCCTTTGTGGACTTTCCGGGCAGGCAGGAGGTACCCCTCACCATGCCCCCCGTACCCCGCGTCGTCGTGATCGGCGCCGGCATCGTCGGCTGCGCGCTCGCCGACGAACTCACCGAACGCGGCTGGACCGACGTCACCGTGCTGGAGCAGGGCGACCTGTTCACCACCGGCGGGTCGACCTCGCACGCGCCCGGTCTGGTCTTCCAGACCAACTCCTGCCGCACGATGACCGAGTTCGCCCGCTACACCGTCGCCAAATACGGCACGCTCGACCTCGACGGGAACCCTTGTTTCCGCCCGGTCGGCGGGCTGGAGGTGGCCACGACGCCGGAACGGCTCGCCGACCTGGAGCGGCGGCACGGCTGGGCCACCGCGTCGGGTCTCGAAAGCAGGCTGCTCGATCCCGGCGCATGCGCGGCGCTGCATCCGTTGCTCGATCCGGCCAAGGTGCTCGGCGGATTCCACATCCCCTCCGACGGCTTGGCCCATCCCCTCCGCGCGGCCGAGGCGCAGGCCCGCCGCGCGATCGGACGCGGCGCGAGGTTCATCGCGCGGCAGAAGGTCGTCGGTGTCGAAGGGTCGGGTGGCCGGGTGACCGGCGTGACCACCGAGACCGGGAGCTTCCGCGCGGACATCGTGCTCTCGTGCGCCGGGATGTGGGGGCCGGTGCTCGGCGAACTGGTGGACCTCACGATCCCGCTGGTCCCGATGGCGCATCAGTACGCGCGCACCAGTCCCCTGCCGTCACTCGCCGGTGTGACCGAGGAGGCCACGAGGCCGATCCTGCGGCATCAAGACGCCGACCTCTACTTCCGCGAACACGTCGACCGGATCGGCATCGGCGCCTACGGTCACCGGCCGATGCCGTTGCCCGCCAAGGAGATCGGCGCCGGCGAGGGAATGCCCTCGGAGCTCACGTTCACCCCCGCGGACTTCGAAGCGTCGTGGACGGCCGCCGTCGACCTGCTGCCCTCGCTGGGCGAGACCAAGGTCGAGGAGGGCATCAACGGCCTGTTCTCCTTCACCCCGGACGGCATGCCACTACTGGGCGAACACCCCGGCCTCGACGGGTTCTGGGTCGCCGAAGCCGTCTGGATCACGCATTCGGCCGGGGTCGCGCGCGCCATGGCGCAGTGGCTGGTCGACGGCCGGTCCGACACCGATCTGCACGGTTGCGATCTCGCCCGGTTCGAGCCGGTGCAGCTGGCCCCCGACCACGTCATGGCGCGCAGCTGCCAGAGCTTCGTCGAGGTCTACGACATCGTCCATCCCTTGCAGCCCATGGAAGAACCACGGCCGCTGCGGACGAGTCCCTTCTACGAACGGCAGGCCGACCTCGGCGCCTTCTTCCTCGAAGCGAGCGGCTGGGAACGTCCGCACTGGTACGAGGCGAACGCCGATCTTCCCGAGGTCGACCGTATCCCCGCGCGCAACGACTGGGCCGCGCGGTACTGGTCGCCGATCGGCGGCGCCGAGGCGCTGGTCGCGCGGCAGCGGGTCGCGATGTTCGACATGACGTCGCTGAAACGAGTGGAGGTCACCGGCCCCGGCGCGTTGCCGTTCCTGCAGACGATGACCACGAACCAGCTCGCCAAGAAACCCGGCTCGGTCACGTACACCCTGCTGCTCGACGAAGACGGTGGCGTGCGCAGCGACCTGACCGTCGCCCGGCTCGGCACCGAACGGTTCCAGGTCGGCGTCAACAGCGCCATCGACGTCGACTGGCTGCGGCGGCATCTCCCCGGCGACGGCGCCGCGCAGATCCACGAGACCACCCCGGGCACCTGCTGTATCGGGCTCTGGGGACCGCTCGCGAGAGCCGTGCTGCAGCCACTGTCCACAACGGACTTCTCGCATCGGGCCATGGGTTACTTCAAGACGAAACAGGCTTATATCGGCCATGTGCCGGTGACCGCGATGCGACTGTCCTATGTGGGCGAACTCGGCTGGGAGCTGTACACGAGCGCCGACCTCGGCCGCGAACTGTGGGACACGATCTGGGAAGCCGGGCAGGCGCACGGGATCATCGCCGCCGGACGGGACGCCTTCTCCAGTATGCGACTGGAAAAGGGCTACCGGCTGTGGGGCACCGACGTCACCACCGAACACGATCCGTACGAGGCCGGGCTCGGTTTCGCCGTACGGATGGACAAGGGCTACTTCATCGGCCGCGACGCGTTGGCCGGGCGTTCGGAGGAGACGGTGACCAGGAAGCTGACCTGTCTCACCGTCGACGATCCGTACTCCGTCGTGCTCGGCAAGGAACCGGTGTTCGCCGACGGCCGCCCCGCCGGGTACGTCACGAGCGCCGCGTACGGCTACACCGTCGGCAAGAACATCGCCTACGCGTGGCTTCCGGTCGAGTCCACCCGGCCGGGAAGGCCGCTGGAGATCGAGTACTTCGGCGAGCGGATCCCCGCCGTCGTCGCGAGCGAGCCGCTGTTCGACCCCGCCATGGCCCGGATCAGGAGCGCCGCATGAGTCATCACGACGTCATCGTCATCGGCCTCGGCGGGATGGGCAGCGCCGCGGCGTACCGGCTCGCCCGGCGAGGACAGCGTGTGCTGGGCATCGACCGGTTCGCGCCCGTGCACAACCTCGGGTCCAGCCACGGCGGCTCGCGGATCACCCGGCAGGCGTACTTCGAGGATCCCGCGTACGTCCCGCTCCTGCTGCGGGCGCACGAACTGTGGGCGGGCGTCGAACGCGACTCCGGGCGGAAGATCTTCACCCGCTGCGGCGGGATCATGCTCGGCGGTCCCGATTCGCGGACGGTGTCGGGCAGCCTGGCCAGCGCGCGGACCTGGGATCTGCCGCACGAACTGCTGGACGCGGCGGAGATCCGGCGCCGGTTCCCGACGATGAACCCGGCGGACCACGAAATCGCGCTGTACGAGGAGAACGCCGGTTTCGTCGTGCCGGAAGGCAGTGTGGCGGCGCATCTCCAGCTCGCCGCGCGGGCCGGGGCGGACCTGCACCACGAGGAGGAGGTCCTTTCGTGGCGGGAGACGTCCACCGGGGTCCGGGTGGGCACGTCGCAGAACTTCTACACGGCGGACCAGCTGGTGATCTGTCCCGGCGCCTGGGCGCCTGGTCTGCTCACCGAACTCGGGATCGAGTTCGCCATCGAACGCCAGGTCCAGTACTGGTTCGCGCCGTCGGGCGGGGTGGCGCCGTTCCGTGCCGGACGGCATCCGATCTACGTCTGGGAAGGTGAGGGCGGCCGCCAGTTCTACGGCTTCCCCTCACACGACGACGCCGGAAGCGTGAAGGTCGCGTTCTTCCGCGGCGGCGAGCCCTGCACGCCCGAGTCCATCGACCGGACGGTGCACGCCGGAGAGGTCGGCGCGATCTCGGAGTTCGTCGGGCGGAAGATGCCGTCGCTGCCCGGCGCGTTCCTGCGCGGGGCGACCTGCATGTACACGAACACGCCCGACGAGCATTTCGTCATCGCCCGTCATCCGGCGCACGAGCGCGTGGTGGTCGCCTGCGGTTTCTCCGGGCACGGCTTCAAATTCGTCCCGGTGGTCGGCGAAATACTCGCCGACCTGATCGTGGACGGCGCCACCGCGCAGCCGATCGGCCTGTTCGACCCCGCCCGGTTCGCCGGAGTCGCGAGATGACGAGTCTCATCCCGACGCTGGGCGGCGGCTACTACACCGACGCCGCGATCTTCGCGGCCGAGCAGGAGAAGATCTTCGAACGCCAGTGGTTCTGCGCGGTCCGGTCGGCGGATCTGCCGTCGGCGGGTGACTTCCGGACCGTCCGGATAGGACGCGAGAGTGTGGTCGTCAGCCGGGGCCGGGACGGCGGGCTGCGGGCGTTCCTCAACGTCTGCCGCCATCGCGGCGCCCGGCTGTGCACGGAGGAATCCGGCACGGTGAAACGCGCGTTCCAGTGTCCGTACCACGCGTGGACGTACGGGCTCGACGGCAAGCTGATCGCGGCGCCGAACCTGGCGAACCTGCCTGACATCGACCGGACCGCGTACGGTCTGCACTCCGTGCACCTGCGGGAATGGCTGGGGTACGCGTGGGTCTGCCTCGCCGCGGACCCGCCGTCGTTCGAGGCCGACGTCGAAGGCGCGGTGCGCGAACGGCTGGGCGATCTGGAGTCGATCGAGCGGTACCGGCTCGACAAGCTGTCGGTCGGGCACCGGATCACCTACGACGTCAAGGCGAACTGGAAACTGATCGTCGAGAACTTCATGGAGTGCTACCACTGCGCGACCATCCATCCGGAGCTGACCGAAGTGCTGCCGGAGTTCGCCGACGGGTACGCGGCCCAGTACTACGTCGGGCACGGCGCCGAATTCGGCGAGGACGTGGAGGGGTTCACCATCGACGGCGGTTCGGGCTTCGACCGGCTCGACGGCGTGGCGAACGACCAGGACAGGCGGTACTACGCGATCACCATCCGGCCGCAGGTGTTCGTGAACCTGGTGCCGGACCACGTGATCTTCCACCGGATGTACCCGCTCGCGCCGGACCGGACGGTCGTCGAATGCGACTGGCTCTATTCGGAGGAGGTCGTGGCGTCGGGGCGGGACGTGTCACGGTCGGTGGAGTTGTTCCACCGCGTCAACGAGCAGGACTTCGACGCCTGCGAACGCTGCCAGCCCGCGATGGCGTCCCGCGCCTACCGCGGCGGCGGGGTGCTGATGCCCTCGGAACACCACATCGGGGAGTTCCACACCTGGCTGCTCACGCGTTTAGAGGACGAAATGCGGTAGTTGCACGCGCAAGGACCGAATGACCTAAACCGTCCACAGAGGACACTGGGATTCGTCCCATGCCCGATTTGAGCGCTTTGTGCTGGGGTCGTGAGTGGTAATGGTCGTTCTAACGCTCTTTTCCACTCACGACCCTGAACCGTCCCTTGTGGACACTTCGCGCGGGGTCAGGCCGTCGGCCGGTCCGAAACCGCGTCATCCCATCCCGTCAGGAGCCAAGCGAAGACAGCCTGCGCGACAGGGGTTCGACCACGCCACGGTCGCCTTACCCCTGACTAACCGCGGAGGAGGGCGGTCGCGAGAGCCGGGGTGTCGACACCGGCGACGCCGTCGAGAACGTGCCAGGGCGCGAGCCAGTCCGTCGCGGCGAGCTCGTCGTAGACCACCG
>Ga0307518_10003159_pt1 | contig 11915 bp, 3 predicted proteins | sample 25_EM_MG_FD_203889 | JGI IMG/M metagenome (GOLD analysis project Ga0307518, IMG submission 203889) | Populus trichocarpa ectomycorrhiza microbial communities from riparian zone in the Pacific Northwest, United States - 25_EM | ecosystem: Host-associated > Plants > Roots > Unclassified | place... | reverse complement strand
CCAAGTCATTATCCTATGAATTTTTACCTTTAATAAATATAAGCATTTAGTTTAGGTGAAATATTATATATTTTTATTATTAAAATCAAATAACAATGCAGCTTATCTTAGGTAAAATATTTTAAGGTGATTTTTATATTTTCTTTAGTATAATCAAACCCTTACTAAAAAAAATTTATAAATACCATTTAGAATTTCTAGTAACCACAAAATTAGATAACAACTCATTTTCTTATTTTTACCCCTTTTTACATAGTCAAATTGTTAAGATGTACCCTACAACACTTAGTGTTCATTTTGCAGTTTATTTTAAATTGTAATGCGTTAAATTGTTTTTTATATGTTTGAATGGTGTTGATATGAAATATCCATACTTTTATAAAAATATCTAAAACAACTCAAAAAGGTAGTTAACTCAGGGATGGTCTAAGCTCTCTCAGTTTTCAAATGTTCTAAAATTCCTCTTAAACTTTTAAAATGATTGAGGTATTCTTATAAAATAGACCATGTATTATCAAAAATTTACTTCCTCGCCCTCTTAACCATAATTATTAGGTCCGGCTATAGATTGAGTGGATCAACTCTTGAAATAGGGGATTAATTCAAGACTATTCCAAAACAATATCGTTTTGTTAAATAAAATGAGGTTGTTTCGACAAAAAGTAAGATAAAAACTAAAACGATGTCATTTTGAGCAAAAACTTTTAAAAAAATCTTTGAAGTTGACTTGGTCGGGTCTAATTCATGTTTTTCCAAGTCACTTGAATCTTTGATTGACCCACAAGATCACCCAAGTTTTGATTAAGTTAATTCTTTATCCTATTTGAAAACAAACTCGTTTAGACCAAATTCAAGATTGACCTATTAGGTTAAACCGATTTGATAATTATACTCTCAACATTACTACTTCGAATTGTAGAAAAGCACTCTCATTTTCTTTTTATTTAAGCCGCTATATGGTATTATACTTTCTATACAAAACACTTAGGGTGTAATGCACCTAATCCACTGTCCATATAAACATTACAGGAGGTGGCTTCTTTTCTTCTTCTTTTTTGCATTTTTTTTTTTTGGTTTTATTGCATTTCCCCCTTTCTTTGTTTTTCTTTCATCTTCATCCTTCTTTTTTCATTTTCAACTTTTAACATATACTTATTCTTGAATTTTTCTTCACAAATTATTTCAATTTATTTTCTATAATATTATCACGGTCTTAAATAAATATCTTGACATTTGGTTTTTGCTTGATTTTATAAGAGTCTATTTTAATTATCATACAATTAAAAAACGTTATCTTGAGTTCTTTTTTTAAATCCAAACCATATTTTTTACTAATCAATCAAGCTGTCTTTGAACCCGTCAAGTTGACTGGGTCATATCATGACAACTCTCACATGGTTTAGTTTTAAACATGGACCAAGCAATGTGTCGTGTCGGGAGGCTTCAAAGTTGACTTGCTAGGTCGGATTTAATAACAATATCAATTAGTTCCTTGTGGCATGAATATGTTTTTAAGTTTATTTTTGTTATTTGAGTCGCAACATAGCATGGCACTGTAAACTAGTTACCCTATTATATTAAAAAACTTGGGAAAACTTATGGAGCTTCCCTATTCATATGAATGGGGAAGCTCCTCCTACTCTTTTTTTCTTCTTTTTTTCAATTTAATTTTTTTTTGTTGCTATTTTCCTTTTTTTTCTCTATTAATTTTCTCTTTTTTTCTCAATTTTATCATGGATTTTTTTCTACCGATTGATTGGGCTACCTTTGGACTAGCCAAATCGTTTAGGTCACATAAGGACAACTTTTACTTGATTTAATTTTAAACTCGAGCTAGATAATAAGTTGGGTTGAGAGGGGTTTTTGTCTATTTCATTATTTTGTTTTTCTCAATTTCATCCTTAGACCTTTTTTACCGGTTAACTGGGTTGTTTTTGGACAAACCAAGTCGATTGGGTCACATTGAACCAACTCTCATACGATTTAATTTTAAACTCATGATAGATAAGGAATCAAATTGAAACGTTTCAAGATTGACCTGTCTAGTTGAGTTTAATAACAATTCCAAATAGTTTTTTATGGTCTAAATATTTTTTGTTATATTAAAAAAAATATTCGTGAGCCTATAAACTATGTAATCAATTTTGTATTTAATAGTTTAATCTATTATTTAATTTTTTAGATTTAGTGGTCGGCACTTTACTCTTAAAATTGAAATAGAAAAGAAAATACAAAATAACACAAAAAAATGAGCAATTCAATCTTCCAAAGTAAAGAATTTAGAAGAGAGAAACTCATCATCACTCAAAATTTTAAGATTTTTTTTTAAATTAGCATAGTAATTTAAAAGTTTTAGCAGAATAGCACCATTTGAAAAAAATTTAGTGAAACAATATATTTTTACCTTGTCGCACTTCTGAAGCACAACATTTACTAAATGTTGTTATTCAAAAGCGTGACAAAATAATTTTCACGCTTATTAAATAGGTCATGCTTTAGAAGCGTGATATGTTGTTTTTCATGTGCTTTTCTCAAATACACGTGATATACATTTTGTTTTTTTAGGGTGTTTTTCCTAACAAGAATTTCACAAGATTTACTGTCTTTTAAAAAACCTGAGATTTTTCAAAGTCATGTTAAATAGCAATGTTCATCCAACTCTTATAATTTGTATTAGTTTTTGAAGAAATGCATTTTATCATGGTGATTGTTTCAGGAGATGATTTGTTTTGCATTGAGTTTTAAAAAAAAAACCTTTAAATACCATTTTAAACCTGTAAATTTATTTTCTTTGATAGCCATAAAACTTAGCCTTTATTATATTTATTGAAAAGTCCATTCTAATTAAATAAGCTAGAAAGACTAATAAATACACTCTCAAGATATAAGGAAACATCAGAAGAGACATGATAAAGTGAATAGCTATTTGTTTTTGTGGAGAAAATTCAAACACAGGAATTCAATATCCATCGCTTTTTATCAGATTTCTGTTTTTTTAATGAACTTGGAATGTCTGCACGGGATCAAATTAATCTGATTTCACTTTTCCTTTGATCTTAGATTTCAACTGTCGCTTCCAGCCCTGGATTTACTTGTGTTTCCTTCTATGGCATTTGACTTGTAATCATAATTCAACAGATTTCCAGATTACTTTCTGCTGTATTTGTACTTTCTTCCTCCAGGGAGACATTTTCTTTGCCAAATTATAGCATAGTGCTCTCTGAAAGTCACTGGGCTTCATATTTTCATCAAGCTTCACTAGGAAATAACCTTAATCACCGGTTCCTTTCGAATTCAATTCTGAAACGTAAAGCTCAAAACCTCGTCGACTCCTGCATGCTTATTATTTCATTCTTTCTTTAGTTGGAATTGCTTTATTTGACGAGTAGCTTCTTGAAGAAACTTTCTTTTGATGCTACCTTCCCCTTCAATGGTTTGGAAACTGGTTTTTTCAATAGCTTAAATGTTCTTGGGAGGTGGGGCGGGCGGGTTTGAGATTGCAGGGTGATGAAGTGCAAGGTGTTAATCTTGGTGATGGTGAAAACAAATCCTCATCATGGCCCTATTTCTTACCATTATGAATGTTGTGTGTTTCAGTAAACTTAAATTAGCATAAACATCACTCTAAGGCTTTATTGCTGCGATTCTGATGGTCTGTGCTGCCTAGTCACTTGAGAGCTTTGGCCCTTCTCAGGAAATCTGCAAGTGATCAGCATGTCTTTTCTTCTGGCTTGTATGTGTTCTATAGTTTACTGGTGGCCATTGCCACAAAATAACTAAAATCAGATGCAAAGCAGCAGATTGAAGGGGAAAATAATGTCAACCTCGGTCTCCATCCGAAAAACAACTTCACTCTTCAAAAGCCCACTGAAAGAGAAGATCTAATTCCGGCAACCAGTAGAGACTTCTATATCGTGACAGAATACATTATCTCATCTAAACCTTGTTAAAATCCCAGAAACCAATCCCATAGATCCTCTGAAATACTCACTAGTTTACCAAGTTTGGTTGTGGCACGAAAGCATTCAAGAGCCATCCAATATTCTTTCAACAGAGTCCACTTCTGACTTTGAAAGAAGGTAAAACGTTTAAATACTTGGAACTTTGGTAGGAATCTTCAAAGCTTCTTGAGTTTTCTCTTCTTTTTCTTCATGGTCTCCCTTAGAGAAGTTAGCTTGTAGTTATTGAGCTCTTATTAGTGGCTGTTGAAGAACTGTATCAGATATGCCACCAACCATTTGTACTGAATATTCTTTGTTGGTGCTTACCGAATATGATGCCTTTATGAACCTGGAGATTGGCTCAGCTGCTCGCACATGGACTCTGTAGTGAAAAAGCTGGTGCATGATTTGAAATCCAGATGCAAATGAAAGCTTTCTTAAGATTATTCTTCGAGGAGCAAGGCATGGTCTAGATGAAGAAGCTTGTAATTCACTGTTACTCTCTGGTAAATGCGTATCTTGCCTTCTGTTTTTGGATCAATTCCTGATACTTTCGTCAGACAATGCCTTTGTAGATAAATTAGAGGAAATTGCATTTGAATTCAAATTGCTCTTTGCTCTGTCAACAAAGATAAAGTGGTTCTTTTTTTGTTTCTGGGTAACATGAAAGAAATCATGTTAGTTTTAAAGTGAAATTCTCTTACAGTTTAGTCCCTGAAGTTTTTTCTAATTGTATATTTTCATGCTCAAACTCATGACCAATTTATCAAGAATCGTTAAGGAATGATAAAATAAAAAAGGGGGACCAAAGTGTAAAATAATAAGAAAAGGGGTGGTAGTTTAAATGATAGAAACAAAATTCAATTTGGTCCTTTTCTTCTTAAATTATAAGTTTCTGGTCTCTCAATATTTTGAATTTTTAATTGTGGTATAAAATTTTATTTTTTGTTTTCTTTTCGGTCCTCAGTTTGAGAGAGAATATAAAAAGAGAAAGTCTTAATTGACACCAATTTAATCCATGAAAAATATCAATCTTAATATTAATAAATTTTATTCAATAAGACGAGTCCCATCTAGGTTTTATTTTTGGCCTTCTCATCGCCTAAAATGATGGATCTAAACTTGGAATTTTTTTTAGTTTTAGGTTTATTTTGGGTTTACTGATTGGTTTTGAGTTATTTGAGATCATATTTATCAAGGTTTGTATGATGTTTTATAAGTGTTTTGGGTGAGAAAAAATGATCTTTGAGATTAAAAAAAAACACATGCATTAAAGGGAAAAGATGGGGTTAAATATCATACTTATCTATTTTTTACTTTTACGAGGATGATTATCTTTTTTTAAATTTTATTGACATTAATGATTATTTCTCAATTTATCAATTCATACATTTTAAGATTTATTTTATTTAACATAAATAGTATCTTTATATTTCTCAGCTAAAAAATCATGATACAGTAAAATTTACTTGCAACATTATCCTATTTTTATACCACATTGAAAATTAATTTAAGATCATACAAGTGGTGTTGTGTTAATGATTTTTTTTATATGTGTTAACACCTATTATCCTTACTTTATTATATTATATATAAATATTAAGCATTAACTCTTCAATTCACAATCAATTTTTTTTTCTCGAAGTTAAAAAATATGGGTCAAATAACCAGTGCACAGTCTTTATATTGCATGGTGCAAAGAAGAGCAAGTATATAAAGTTTTCTTAAAGTGTGTTTGAAAATGTGGTAATTATTGGTTTACAAAATATTTTTCATTCTAAAAAATATTGAAGTAATATTTTTTTTATTTTTTAAAAATTATTTTTGATATTAGTATATTAAAATATTAAACAAAAATATTAATTTGAAGAAAAAAAAATAAAAAAAAATATTAATTTTTAAAAAAAATATAATGTCAAATAGATCTTAGTTCTTAGCTGTTGGGTTTCTTGTACCGTTTGTTTGGTTCTTTTGAAAATATTTTAAGCCCTTATCCTTCATAGCTTAGGTTCACTTCTAAATTTTAAGCCCTTGTCGTTTTTTCGTCAGTGCCTTCTACAAGGCTAGTGCAGTATTGCAGGGTCAAGCGCTCAAGGTGACGACAAGAACATCTTAGGTTTTCATGAAAGAAAAAGGCAGGTAAACAATCTATTATTGTAGGAAACATGAACCTTAGAATTAGATTAGAAAAAAATAATCCTAAAATAAAAATTCAACTGTTCACGAGGGGAAAGACAGTATTTTTCCAAGAAAAAATAAGCAAATAAGCCCATTTATAAAGATTAAACAATATTTGTACGAGAAATGAAGTTAAAAGACTTTACATAGGTTGTTCCACAGAAGAATATTCATAGTCTACCGTGTAGGTGGACTGAAGGTAATTAAAGGAATGGCATCTAAAAAGATTACATACATAGAAAGCAAAGGTTATTCTTTCCGCTATAAGTTTTTCCCAGCCAATCTAATCAGAAACCAGGAAACAGAAAGAGAAACAGAAACAGAAACACGTTCACTTTTCAGTTAATTTCTTTTATGTTTCTTTCATCCTCTCAAATCCCCCCTTCTCTGCGCCAATGTCTCCTCCCTGAATGCCCCAAAAGCATTCTGCCATGTCAACGAAGTCGGCTAACAAGTGACATGCCACCATCATCACCATTGTCATCATTCGTCAGACAAACCCAGCCCTCCATCTGGAGAAGAGTGATCAATACCAGCACTCTCGTCAGACATTTGACGGTCGGTCCTTTCAGAATGCCGATGCATCAGCCGTCTACTGTGGTCATCACCTGTTGACCCAAATGCATGCCACAGTAGGAAGACATTCACCAGATTCTGATTGAAGCCCATATCAAAACCTCCATTCCTCTCTGCAGCATCTGCATCGAAACCCCCATCTTCATCTGTTTCAAAACCATTATGACTTCCCTCTATTACATAATCTCCAAAAACCATTGCGCCTGGCATTGTCGACCGAATCGTGCTGATTACATCATCATGTTCAAACTCCCCCTCGAGCCCTCGCCATTTCTGTTCAAGAATGGGATCGACTGCACGTGGTTGTGCTGAGGGGTGATTTGCCCTCATGTGTTTCCTTAACTCCTTGTAAGTCCCAACAAATGAGCAGTCATCCTGCATGCAGCTTCTCCTTTTGGCATTCAGATATTCCCGTGCAGGTTCCACCACAGTCCACCCTTTCACCTGCCCCCTACAGAAAGGGCAAGCAAGCTCTGTGGCTTCACACTTATCAACAGGCCAGCTGGAATCTGAGACCAAAATCGGATTATCAGCAGCCCTGGTGGATGAGATACTTTTAGTGTAAGCTTTCTTGTACTGGTCAAGGCAGTTGGAATAGCGGAAGCTAGTTCCACACATATAGGGACGGCAACCTTTATCATGAGATGAACAGAGTAGAAGGACGGCATTGTGCGGGCACTCCATGCAAACAGAACAAGTTACATTTTCCCAGTCTTTCTTGTCCAAAATTTTGGAGCATTTCTTTGAGCACGGGTCTGTGGCAATATGCTGATTATAACCTGGTAATGAATAAGGTGCCTGCCTGTATTGTTGAGAAGCAATCCTACGCCTTGCCCTGTTACCTTTCGGCATTTCCAACTAAACCTGAAAACCCATGAAGTAGAATCCATGAGTTAATTCCATGTGTGACAGTAATATCAAATACCAACAAAACAAATAACCGATGAATTCAGCATTAGCATGACTAGGCGAAACTATTATGGACCTTCTCATTCCTCACACAATTACAAATGCACGACAGGAGGAGCTGAATGGCCTCCATCAGAAGAACTGCTTGACATAATTATGTAGCAACTACACAAACAGCTAATATTATTTTTAAACTATGGGACAGAAACTTCCCCAAAACAAATGATCCAGCAGTTTTTGTAACACTTCCAGCATCTTAAATGTCAGCTTTCTACTTTCCAAGGCCATGAAAAAATCACGCAGCCCAATCGGATCCTGAATCTAATCATAGAAAATTATCTAATAATAAGATGATAATTATTTGCAGGTGATTCATTTCCTCAGACAAGAAACTATCTTAGACACAAATCTGTGCCGGCAATCTGAGATTTATTTTATGTCCTTATTCACAGACTCTTTATTGAGCCTTGAGGATCCCTGTCATTAAAATTCTAGCATCAAGGAACAGCATAATGTATCAGATCTAGATAATAGTTACTTCAAGTGATAACACTGAAATTTTGGCGAACTTTGAGAAAGCAGGCATTACAAAAATCAACACATAGAAAAGCAAAGTAACCCAAGTTGGCAATGTAACCATCATTTCATATAGATTGGAGAGGTTGCTTCACAAGGCAAGGATCTCAAAATATTGTCAAAATAACTGAACTAATATATTGCTTAAAACACAACAAAGCTACACCTGCTGCTACTTAATCTGAGCAGCTCCGCTGGAAAATACCCCATAGCTATGTTCAACAGCAAAACACAAATCTTCCAACAAATCTTTGGAACTCACACACACATATTAGGGGCATGTTAATGTCATAAAGCAGGCTTCAATTGGAAACGCAGAGAAACTCAACAGAATTGTGTTAAAAAAAATAAGTTAACACCAAAACGCTTGAAAAGCAGCCCAGTTGAGATGTAGTCTCATATTCCATTCAATCCATAAATATCCAAGGCTTCTATCCTTACAATCACTATGCAATTAAAATCTTTAAATAAAAAAATAACATCCATTCTTGCTAATCACAAGATCTTTCAAATCTCAACAGTGCAATGAAAACCCTCCCTCCATGTTCCACCCCCACCCAAAAAGAGAAGAAATTTAGCCACACACCCCCCCCCCTCCTTCAAAATCACTTTCCATCTATAAGGTCATGTACAAGCAAGAAAAAATAAGTTAAATTCCTCCATAAACACAAAGGTAAACAATAAGAAACACAAGATTATCCAAGTCCAGCAGAGTTAAACAACTTAGAATCACAAAAAACCCAAAAAAAAGTCAAACCCTGAATTCGACATGGAAAATGAACAGAACTCATCACAGAAATGAAATAATTCAACTGAGAAAAAACCAGCCTTGTAAGTAAATCCAAAATCCATAAAATTTGCAAGAAAAAATATAAAGAAGAAAATGCACGCACATACGTACCTTGAAAGAAAAAGAAAAGGTAAAGTTAGGGTTTGTTCTTCTTCTTGTTATTACAGGATATCGAATCGAAAGGTAAGGCGATGAGATCGAGACTGGTAAGGGATGGATAGTGGGGGAGGGGGGGTTATAGGCGGTTGAGAGAAAATAAAGAAATAAATAAATTATTTGCTGAAGGAAAAAGAAAAAATAGAGAGCACTTTTTAGCGGTTCGGAGCATGGAGAGAGATGATTTTCACGAGCGTAGCCCGTGGATGGGATGGGTTGGTGAGAAATAATCCTCTACGGTAAACATTTCGTCAGATTTAGCCTCTATTCATTGCATTATTTCAATTCAATCCTCTGATTGGGGACTAAATTGTGATGAATTTACTTGCAAGGGGAAGACATGTTTACCAGGATAGTTGAGGAATAGCCTAACTTTAGGTAGTCCTTACCTGGCCTGGTTTGATGGGTCAGCTAAGCGACCGGAAAAATCAGAAACTATTACGGGTTAGGTTAATAAAAAAATCTGGTTTTTGTTTTCAAAACAATATTGTTTTATAAATTTAAAAAAAAATCTTGAATCAACCAAGATACATGACCCGGATCTTGGATGAAATTAACCCCCAAAATAGACGAGGTAGAACGATTTGATTCGATTTCACGGACCTCGAGAGAGGCTATATTGCTAACAATATTCAGTCAAATTGTTTTGAATTGGTGAAACATGAAGAATATAAGGATCTGTTTGATGATTGTTTTTATAACGGCAGATTTGTCAAATTTACATAAATACAAGGAATAGATTAGGAGATATTTGTTGTGGATACTTTGCGGGTATTTTTGGATATGCCTTGCGAATATTTACTAGGTGCCCTCGCCTTTTGTCTATCCAAAATTAGTCCATCAATTACGAATTGGTTTTCAATCTAGTCCATCAATAACCGTAACAAAAGTACTTGATTGTGAAGCATGAAATACTTTTGCATCTAATTGATAAATTTGATAATTAGAAGACCCAGTTGAGGATTTTTAGATATCTGAAACCTATGAACTTCTTCTATTCTTCTTCTTTTTTCAATAGCTATAATTATAAATATTTCAATTTGAGTGTTTCTGTTAGATTTTTTTGAAAAATCAATGACTGTTCTAAATTAATAAATAGTACTAAAATGCGAGTTAATTACAAAATTACATAGTCTATAAAAAAGAATTGGGGTTTTACCCCAGCCTCTTCACTTTTTCATATGAACAAAGCTCCCTCTTTTTTTTTCTTTTTCTTTTTTAACATTATTCTCTGATTTTTTTCTTTTGATTGAATTTTTTTAGTTTTTTGTTTTCAATTTCATCTTTCTAGATTTCATTAATTCTAGATTATTTTTATAATTTATTTCGATTTACTTTTTATAATATTATTATTATCTCAAATAAATATCATGATATTTAATTGATGCTCAATTTTTTAAGATTCTATTTCAATTACCTACTCTACTAAAAGAATTGGGACTTCACTCCAACTCCTTTATTGTTTATATGAATAGTGAAGGAGCTATCCATTTTTATTTTTTAAAATTATATCCTCTAACTTTTTTTCTTTTGGTTGTATATTTTCTAGTTTTTTTTATTTTATACTTCAGTATTTCATCAATTTTGAAATAATTTTTTGTAATTTATTTCAATTTACTTTCTATGATATTATCGTTGTCTTGAACAAATATCATGTTATTTGATTCATGCTCGATTTTTTGAGAGACTATTTCAATTGAATCATTTTTTTTTTTTTAATTTCATCATTTAGTATTTCATTGATTTTGAATCCGTCTTCAAAATTTATTTCGGTGACATTATCACAGTCTCAAACAAATGTTCTAGTATTTGGTTGGCGCTCAATTTCGGAAGTGTTTATTTTGGTTATCGTAACATTAATTAAAAAATAGTTAAAAAAATGAAAACAAAGATGTTAAATCTAGTGAAGTTCATGATCCAAATTACGGGTTTGGAGGGTTTTGTGAGTTAAGTCATAAAACCCGAATCAATCCAATATGTTACTATTTCTATATTAAAAAAATGTCATCTTAAAATGTTTTCAAAGTCAAATCACATCGTTTTATCTGTTATCCGGATTGCTTTGAACCCGCCAAGTCCACTAGGTCAGGTCGGGGCAACTTATAGGCAGGTTAATTTTAAACCAAGGAATCTAGTCGATAGGTTTCAAAGTTAACCCACTCGGTCAGACCCCTTGTGTCCCTTTTTCCTTTTTAAAAAAAAAAAATCATCTTTCAATTTTTTTCTTTTGATTAAATCATTTTTGGCTTTTTTTTCTTTCCTTTTAATTTTATCTTTCAATATTTAGTTGATTAAAAAATTTTCCTTCTAATTTATTTTGGTTTACTTCCTATGATATTATCGCAATCTCAAACAAATATCCTGGTATTTGATTTGTACAGTTTTATGATTTTTTGTATTTGTGTTATCATATTATTAAGTAACAAATAGTTTAAAAAATAAAAAAAATATGTTAAACTCGGTGGAATCCATGATCGAGGTAGTGGTTTTAGTGGGTTAAGTCACGAAGTTCAGATCGATCCAATATGTCGTAGGTTAAGTTGATTAGGTTATGTTAAGGAAATTATCACGCAAGTTGATTTTAAACTCAGGTTAAGTAAAGAATTGAGTCGAGAGGTTTTAAGATTGACCCACTAAATCAAGTAAAAAATAATAGCAAATACTTTCTTATGATCTAAATATCTTTTTTATATTTAAAATTATTTTAATCCTACCCACAATGAAGGGCATCGAACTAGTAGATGTCTATACTAATTCAGTTTTTAAAATTGAAGTGTATGTATGTATTT
>Ga0307518_10003158_pt1 | contig 11915 bp, 14 predicted proteins | sample 25_EM_MG_FD_203889 | JGI IMG/M metagenome (GOLD analysis project Ga0307518, IMG submission 203889) | Populus trichocarpa ectomycorrhiza microbial communities from riparian zone in the Pacific Northwest, United States - 25_EM | ecosystem: Host-associated > Plants > Roots > Unclassified | place... | reverse complement strand
ACCAGTACTTTGCCCAAGGTAAATATGAACACCACTGTTTTGGCCATTGATGAACGAAACATCATAAATATTGCTCAACGCAACGATTGATGACCTCTGTCTGTCCATCCGTCTGCGGGTGGTATGCCGAACTGAGTCGAAGTTTGGTACCTGACATCTTGAAAAACTCTTGCCAGAAGTGGCTGATGAAAATGGGGTCCCGATCACTAACAATGGATTTGGGCATTCCATGGAGCTTGATAATGCCTTCAACAAATTTTTCTGCCACAGTTTTTGCAGTAAACAGGTGGCGTAAAGTGAGAAAATGAGCGAATTTACTAAGTCTGTCAACAATCACCATGATGGTATCCCTTCCTTGCGAGACTGGGAATCCTTCAATAAAATCTAAGGTGATGTCGTCCCATACTTGACATGGAATCGGCAGTGGTTGAAGAAGTCCAGCTGGAGCCAATGTCTCGGCTTTTGTCTTCTGGCAAATCTCGTACTCCTTAACATATTTCTGCACTATTTTATGTATGCCAGGCCAGTAGAATTGTTGGCCAAGCTTTTTAAATGTACGCAAAACTCCTGAGTGACCTCCCACCTTGGTGTCATGCATTACGTGTAGGAGCGTAGCTCGTAAGGTGGTATCGTTCGGAACGACGACCCTCCCCTTGTATAGTAATAGCCCGTTACGCTAGGTAAATGAATCGTCAGGTTGTGCAGAAGCCACACGACCCATTGACTGAATGTATGGATTTTGCTGTGAGGCTGTTTTAATTTCTTGCCATACACTAACCTACGAAGTAAAAATATGGTGAAGAATGGGACTACCTTGTTTCTTGGATAGAGCATATGCTGCCGAGTTTTCATGGCCCGGTCGGTAAATGATTTCATAATCGTAACCCAATAGCTTAGCAACCCATTTTTGTTGTTTTAGAGTTCCTATTCTCTATTCCACAAAATACTTGAGACTACGTTGATCGATCTGAATATAGAATTTTTTGCCGAGAAGATATGGCCGCCACAATCGTATGGCCTCTAAGACAACCAACATTTCCTTAGCATATGTCGACCATGATTTCATGGTTATTCCAAGAGCCCTACTTATGTACGCCACCGGTTTGCCTTGTTGGGCTAGGACTGTTCCAATGCCATCTCCAGATGCATCGGTCTCAATAGTGAAAGCTTCGTTGAAATTAGGCATGGCCAATATGGGAGTGGTTGTCATGGCCTGTTTGAGAGCGAGGAAAGCGGCTTCAGCTGCTTCATGCCATCCAAATTGGTTCTTTTTTAGCAGATTGGTAAGTGGTTGAGCAATATTGCCATAATTCTGAACAAACTTCCGATAATATCCTGTCAAACCAAGAAATCCATGTAATTCTGAAATGTTAGTAGGCCGTGACCAAGCTCCCATAGCAGCAATCTTCCTATCATCCACCTTGACGCTGTGGTTGGTAATAATGTGTCCCAGATATTCCAGTTCTTACTGCTCAAAAGCACACTTGCTTTCTTTGACAAAGAATTGATGTTGTCTCAGTATTTCAAATGTTTGCTATACATGCACTAAATGCTTATCCCAATCAAAACTATATATCAAAATGTCATAAAAAAACCAATAAAAATTTGCGAAGATGATGACGGAATATTGAGTTCATGATAGCCTGGAACGTAGAAGGTGCATTACATAAGCCAAATGGCATAACCAAGTATTCATAATGCTCATTATGCACGGAAGGCAGTTTTATGGACATCTTGTGGATTTACTCGTACCTGATGATAACCTGCTCTCAAATCCAACTTTGTGAAGTAAGAAGCACCGTATAATTCGTCCAATATATCCTCAACTGTGGGAATTGGAAAGCGATCCTTAACAGTTGCAGCATTGAGAGCACGATAATCAGTATAAAATCTCCAGTTCCCATCTTTTTTCTTCACTAGTAAAACAGGTGAGGAGAAAGGACTTGTACTTGGACGAACAAGCCCTGATGTGAACATATCTTAGACCTGTTTCTCAATCTCATTCTTCTGATAGTGTGTGTACCTGTAGGGCCAAACATTAACCAGTTCAGTTCCTTCTTTAAGAGTGATTATGTGGTCAACTTCCCTTGTTGGTGGTAAGCTCGAAGGATCGGTGAATATATCCAAAAATGCTTGTAATAATTCTTTCATGCTTGGATGGATGTTTCCTTCTGTTTATGTTTGGGCAACTTGGAAACATAAGGCAAACAATGCTTGGCCTGACTGAGTCGTCCTGGACAACTCTTGTAGTGATGCTTCCCTGATGTCTTGTCTATCAATGCCAATCAATCTCCTAGGCTGATTCTCCCATAAAAATTCCATTGTCAGCCGTTTCCAATCATAAACCACAGAGCCAAGTAACTCAAGCCATTGAATTCCTAACACTACATCCAACCCTGTGAGTGGTAAAGAGTAAAGAGTTAATGAAAAAACAATGCCTTGGAGATCCACTGGTACCTTCTCAAATCGCCCCTGACATTTGAGACTTTCACCATTGGCAACCTGAACTGTGAAAGTTTTTGTAGGCACCACTGGTAATCGTAATAAGTTAGAAGTTCGCTCACTAATGAAGTTGTGAGTTGAACCACTATCTATCAATATAATGATGTTGCAGGAGCCAATCTTAGCTGCTATTCGCATGGTCTTGGGCACTGTCCATCCTAATAATGCATGCAACGTAATTGATGGTCCAGTAGGCTCCTCATACTTCTCCTGGTTTAGTTGTTCTTCAAGATCATTGTCACATAAGAGAGTATCACTGCCATTGCATCCTTCCAACATAAGTATGTGTGACCCTTGACATTTATGCCTTGCAGTAAATCGTTCATTACAATTAAAACATAAATTTTGGGCTCTTCTCCGCTACATTTCTTCCTATGAGAGTCTTCTGATAGGATTGGCAGGGGTTGGCTGTGCTGCTTGGTTGCCAGGCGGAAGAGCTAGAGGTGCTCGTACTGATGTAACAGGTCAGACAAACCTCCTATGGCGGGTAAATTGATCATCTTTCATCTGTGCTAAGCTGATGGCTTCCTTTAAAGTCTATGGTTTGAACATTCGAATCCCATCTGAAATATCTCTTTTTAATCCGCCCATAAATGTTCCCACAAGAGCTCTCTGTGTCCAACCTCGTACACGATTGCCAAGCATTCAAATTCTTGTTGATAGTCACGCAACGATCCTTCTTGTCGTATCCTTGAAAGAACTTCATCAAAATCTTCGCATTTCAAAGGGCCAAATCGAGCCCAAAGTTCACCTTCAAAATTAATCCACGAAAGAACACGCCCTTCCTTTTGGAAAGTCCTGCGGATCCACTGCCACCACTGGTTGGCCTCTCATTCCAAGTGGTAGGAAGCCAAAGAAACCTTCTGAATTTCGGGGGTATTCTGAAACTCAAAGAACTGGTTCACCCTATTAAACCACTCTGTTGGATCATCTCTGGAAAATCAAGGGAATTCAAGCTTTGCTGTTTTAGATGATACAATAAGCCGTCCTCCATTGTGGCCTTCACGGTGTGGATTACCCTGATTTGGAGATTCCTGGTCTGCAAGGAGTACATCAGAGAGACGATTAAGAGTCTCTTCTAAATGCTGCAGCTTGTCTGTCATGCCAAGCTCCATCTGATGTAGCCCATTTTGCACTTCACCGAGCCTCGCCTCCAACTGCTCGATACGCTCTTTATTGGTTCCCATAAAATAATAACCAGGCTCTGATACCAATGATAGGTCCCAACACAGATAATGAATTGTTTTCTCTTCTGGTGAGAAAGTACCGTTGTTCTAAATAATAATCGATTGCCATTAATAACAACTGTGGCTGCTTAAATAGCAAGACTACGTACAATAGAAACTGAATATAACTGCATGAAAGAAAAGTGACGTAAATAATGCAACTATTGAAATCCCATTTGCACGTAAACTCCTCCCACGGTATCCCACGTGCAACTGCCAGCAACGTGCATGCAGCATGCATGCATGATCTCTTATACTTGCCATCTATGTTCATGCAGGCTGCATGCACGATCTTGTATGTGCTGTTAGGCATCCCAAATATTTGGGATTTGGCTTAAGGCCCCTCTCTGAGCGTCGTGGCGTATTAGTCAATTTACAAATCCAAGATCTCAAAATCGTTTTTTCTCCTAATTTTTTTCTATTAATTTACTGATTTTGTCTTGTCAATTAATGTTCGATGAATTAATTTTTCTAAATACATTCTATTGAGTTTGAAATAAAAGCCCCGCTAGATTTCCTCTCCACATAAAAGGAAGAACTACATCAGATGTAACTTAATAAAAGGTTGTAAATCTGAGATGCCAATTAAGATATTAATCAATGATCAGTTGTAAATCTTTCACAATTAAGGTATATGAATAGTTTTGTAGGGATATTTATGTACCAATAAAATAAGAAATAACTTAAAGGTTGCATAGTGTGATTGTTTTGACATAAAAAAATTTAGAACTTATAATTTTTTATTAGTTATTAGATCATGCTTAGATTTTAATAGGAGATTTTATTGATGAATTATATAAGGAGCTAGTTAGTTGATATCTGAAAAACCTCAAAAGAGGTTGTTCGGGTTAATTTATATATTTTATTTTTTAAAATTTTCTAGTTTGTTTAGGATTTTTTTATTTTTTAATTTATTTAGGTTAGTTTTTAAATTTAGTTAAGAAGTTATAATCCTTTTAAAGAGACGAGCTACTTGAAAAGAAATATATAGTAATAAATTTTTTAATTAGTTTTTTATGTTATAATCTTATTCGGTTAAATTTTGTGATATTTATATTTGCTTCTTTTTTTATATTATTTTCGCCTGCAACAATAAATTTGTAAATTATTGATATTTTTTAATATGGTTTAATTTTATTTTATTTTTCACTTAGTTGGTTTCTTAATTTTAAAAAAAGTTCTTTAATATGATCTTTCCATTCAATTTCCGTCCAATCACCATAATTCTTTACTTTGACTTGACATATGGAAATGCCCAGTTTTTATACAACGTTGTCAAGAATTAAAGAGAAACTTAGAAGAGGACATGAACAAAGGGACCACATTAAAAGAATTTCTAGAATAATTCGACAAAGAGACCAATTAAATAAAAAAGAGAATGGAGCAATCATATTAAAAAAAATAATTATCAGTAATATAGAAATCAAATATAATTCCAACAGTGTGTTCTCCAATCGGACTTTTGGAAAGCACTTCTTCCTTCGTTCAGTTGTTACCTCATAGTTTCTGAGCCTAAATTAGAAACGTTATGGGCCAATGGAGGGAGAGGGCTTCTAAATGAGACTCGTAGAGCGAAGTCCAGAAAATGTTTCCTATCCTTGTCCAACGTTTTTGTTTTTTTTTTGGGCAAATAAGTGGTTGATATTATGGTAGTTTTTGTGATTGTAATTTTAAAAAAATTATTTTATAAAAAATATTTTTAGTTGAAGTTGGTTTGGTATTTATTAATGTTTGGTTAAAACTGTGGTTGAAATTGAGGTTGAACAAAAAGTAATTTAATGTGTTTGGTTAAGAATGCTTTTCAAATTAAGGTTATAAAATAATTTTAAAAAATATATATTAATATTGATAGTTTTTAATTTAAATATTGTAGATTTAACTATTGCTATTACATCATGAAATAAATAATACTTTATATAAAATATTTTTTATTGTTCAATTAAACTATCTACAATTTCATCACGTATGAAATACATCCGACAAGGACTACAGTTTCCTTGGTTTCTTAAGCGCGCAATAATATCAGGTAAAATATAATCAGGAACAAAATTGGGATTGCAATCAAATTCAGCAAATGCTACGTCATCAAGCGATCTCCGTCTAATTTATGTAGTGTCATTGAATAATGTTAAACACTAATTTTTCGAATAAAACACAATTAAAAATAAAAAATCAAATTTAATTATTTTTTTACTGGGTCGGACCCGGTTAAATACATTTAGCATTTTGCTGCTTTCAATGATCCTGTGTTTTCAACGCAGATATTAATAGAGTTCATGAACAGTAAATTAAGTTTTATTAGTTATCAAATATTTATTTTCGTGATTTATTTTAAAAGTAGAATTAACCATAGAAACAAACTTTATCGCATATTTTTAAATTTTAGTTTTTATCCTTTCTTCTTTCTTTTAAATTTATTTTCAAATCTAAACTCTTTTGGAATTGGGAACATGTGTGTTAGTTAAAAAAAAGAAAAAAGTGCCAAGCAATACCGATAGATCTGCAAGACATTATTAACTCCGACAATGAGATTACTTGGGATCATTAAATAACAACAGGGAAATCAACGCACAAGCTTCACCTATTGTCTTTCAATGGCCTTAGTAACAGCTTGAGCAATACTTTTCGCATGAAGAGCACGTTCTTCTTCAGCTACAACAATGGCTTCCATGGATAAGTACAAGTTGCATGAGACCCTAGCATGCGATACAGTAAGGCCCATTTCTTCGAAGACCTCTAAGATTGAAACTAGTTTATCTCCTCCCTTCTCGCATGTCACCCTCACTATAAATCCTTTCTCACCCTTCTCCACCTCCACTTCCTTCTGAAAATAAATGGACAGTGTGTCATAAAAAGTAGAATGTTTCATTTTTTCCAACAAGAAAAAGAAGGTAAGAAATGAATAACCACAGAGAGGGAGGGAGGAGAGTTGACCTTAGGCAACTGGAGTTCCTTCATTAGGCTCAAGTATTCTCTTTTTACAGCAATTAAGTTTGCGAGTTCCGTTTTGATTGCCTCCAATTTGAGCTTGAGCTTGTAAATGCATAGAAGAGCATCCATGATGACATACTTCCTTTTCACCTTCATAAGAAACAGATATAGAGTCAGGGAGCTTTGTGGCAAAACAATGAATTGGTATTCTTAGACAGTTGTTAATTTCTAACGCTAAAGAAAAGCAAGTCTATGAGTTGTTCCTTTTCTTTTTCTTGACAATGCAGTAGAAAGAATAGAAAACTGGTTTTGCTTATTACAGATTTGGAGCGGGTGAGGGTTCGTAGATAGGGACGCATATTGTGCATTGCTGTTCTCCTTTGCAGCCTAACCACCATCTCTCTCTCTCTCTCTCTCTCTCTCTCTCTCTCTTTCTCTCTCTCTGTGTTTATTATATTTCCAGTAACACACAGCAGCTTGACTTTTATAGCAGGAATGGAGAGGTTGAGGGGATGTGTTTAGGATCTCGGATTGTCAAGCTAGCTATGCTATTTATGTTCTTTTCTCACATGAATTTGGGAAACGAATCAATAAGTGAATAGGTAAAAGAAATAAAACGCCAATTACAAGGGCTAAATATTGCCATCCCAGTTCTCATTATTAAAGAAAAAATATTATTTTTTGGGATGATTGTTCATAGTCTTAAGAGCGTGAGCCAAAATTTGACGTTGGTTTTTTCTTTTCTTGCCTCTAATTCTCATTATTTTTCGAAACTGCATGTCCAAGATTACTAAAATAAAAGGGAGAATATATAGGATTGGGATTGACAAAGAACTTCAAGACACCGATTTCGGGACAAAATATCTGCATTGGGAATACATTAGTGGGAAGGCGTGGGCTCCAATAAAGAAGAAAATTAAACAAAAAAGCTCTTAAATAAACAAAATTATCAAGATAGGTGAAAAGTGCGTATCCATTACTGAATCCAAATTCTTGCATGGAATGGATGTGGGAATTGTGTTCAGTTGCTAGTCAGATTCAGTCAATGCATATATGCAGTGTTCACGGGCCTCTCGTTTGGCTTCACTTTGTTTCCCATCTTGCTAGTGGCCGTAGGTCACATGCTCTGACACTGTGTACCAGCTGGTGTTTTATATTCTTTTATCTTTCTTTCGTACTTCTGGGGTCACCAAGCTTGATAGCATTAACAGCCTTTCCACTTAAAACAAAACCAGCTGCCTGGACAATTCTTACTCTTTTAGTCGAGGTGAAATTGTTTTACCAAGATTTTAATTTTCTGCAGCATTCGTATGAGCCACAGCTGGGAAATTGGGTGTGTTGCAAGCCAGGTCTTGATGATGACACTGATCGTATTAGATTGATAGCCCAGCACATTATCCAACTCGAAAGCTTTTGAAAGCATGGATTAGGTGTAGTGAGCGAGCCCCTTCTATGTATAACATAGCTAGCTCGTGATTTCTTTTTCCAAGTGATGTGATGCTTTTATTCTTAGCAAGATCTATATTTTAATTGATTTTGTAACAAAAGAAGTAAATTGTTTATAATTTCAAGAGTAAAGCCACCGGCATAACTGTTGGATAAGAAAAGTGGATTGTGTAATGTTAAGGTTCATTCTCTTTGGTTAGAACAAGCCAAACACAAGGTGCCTGCTGTCTGGTGCCTCCATTATGACAAGCCCTGCCCATTTAACAAATTCTTATTCGTCACATAAAGGCATGCATAAACATATATAAACTATTCATAGGCTGCACAAAGGACTAGAAGGCGCATGGATATTGGATGCCAGTAGTTCTACCTTTACTGAAATCACTCATACTTGTCTTGTTCGAAATGTATGCTAGGGCTACGCTCCTTCTCTGAGGGTCATAGGGATCCCTTCATTGTCTCTTTGTTTCCTGATATTTCAATTTTACAAGTCCATCCTGGCATTCGGTTTTCTTTGTCCATTTCTGCTTGCCATCTCCCTCTCAATTTGGGAACTGAAGCAATATATTCTGTCAAATTCTTGTCTACTACTTGCTTATGCTGTTCCCTTTTTATCTTCTCGTTTGTGGAATCCGGATTGATCACATGAGCGCATAGAGCCAAGGAAAGGATTGCATGCGACAATCTATGATTATTCATTACAACCCCGTGTCTTAATAATTAGTTCTCTGTGTAAGTTCATTGTGGCTCTTGTGTTTGACGCAGAATTTCAGTGCCATCCCTATGACTTAGAAAATTTATAACTATCCCTCCAATTAACGCACACACCAAATTAAGCTATTTTGTCTAATTACCGATAGAGTATTCAACGAAAATTTCCATAGGAGGTGCTGCCACTTTTTCTCGAATACCAAACTAAAGCGAATAAGAACTAGTGTTCGGAGGAAAAGACTCATAATTGTATTATTGATCAAGTATATCTTATATATACCATAGGGCTCTAGTATAGCTGTAGTGAGTTTATTGTATTTGCAAGGAAATTACGAATTCAAATCCTTTCAATCGAGTTCTTCGATCCCACATGTGTGTCCACTTCTCATTCTATCGAGTTTTCACTTTCTAATGCTCATTCACCTGATATCTCTATTAAGGTAGCCTCCAATAATCATCTTTTATGCAGAGCACAAGTCATTCCGATTCTGCGTGGTGATGGTCTTCTTGGTTATGTGCAAAATTAGGTTCCATATCTGGCACCGACAATCATCGGTGACGATGGTGTGTCACACACTAACCTTGCGGCAACTACTTGTCTGCACATTGAATAATTGATTCTTGGATGGATCAATAACTACCTGTTTAATGATCCCTTGTCCCAAGTAATCAACAATGAATCCTCCTATGATTCTTGGAATGTTTTGGAAAATCTTTTTGGCAGTTATAATTAATATTAGTATATATGCTATATAATTAATTAGTTGGTTACACGTGATATTGATTTTGTATATGTATATATATTTAATTTATTAATAAAAATTTATTTATCTTTAATATTCATTAAATATTTGATTAATGAATTTAAAGTAAAGATAAAGTCTTTAGAACAAAAATGTTTTGTAAAGAAAATTATAAAACTGATATAATAATGAGATTCATATTGCATCAAAGTATTGTTCATAAATATTTCTTGCCAATGCTCTATTATGTTGGACATTAAATAGAGTTGTTGAGATTGAGTTGTTCTCATCAACTGAGGTATGAAGGATACCTAGAACTAATATGTATGTGTTTGTCAGATGACATGTACATTGAACTGACCCACATGAGAAAGGAAACAATTGTTCTCATAAATTGAAGTACAAGGGATACTTAGAACTAATATGTAGGTGCTTGTTACATGACATGTACACTGAATTGATTCACATGAGAATTCCATATGGAGAGATCACTTATGTCTATGGAAAGGTTCACGTGACGGTTGTGTAAGTAATCCTTAGACTAAGATCACTAAGTTATCTTATATATAGAGTGTTATATTTTGATCCTGCTACACATTGTCCTAATCAAGGGTAACAGATAAGCAGGTTTTGGGTATAACATGAATTATATGAAGGTATTTAAGTAATCAAGAGATGATTCATCACCCTTAGTGAATTAAAAAAAAATTCATTTATTTTCAAATACTATTAATTGTAAATCCTTACACAAAGTGGAATGACATATGAAAAGAATTTCAAATCTTATTCAAAGAATCAATGATTATGGTGTTAAGAACAAACATGATTTGTCATAGTATATACACTTCATGCTATAATGTCTAAATTGAAACATTGTTGATGAAGGGATATTAATTACACTGGAAAACTGATCACTGAAAGATTAAGTCAAATCACTTATGACTTTCCTAATATTTGAGGGATCATGACAAGTTAGAAATTGTACTTCATCTTCAACTATAAATCAATCAATTGTTAAATTAATAATAAATTAATTTTTTAATCCTATTTTATTTAAGATTGTGATTTATATTTGGACCAACTTATTAGGGAACCTAATGGGTCACACACATAAGAACCATTAGTCAGAAAATAAAATTGGATGATTAATAAAGTGTGACTTGATTATAAATAAATTATAGAAATTGAGGACTAGAGTGTAATTTATACAAGGAATTACAATTCTAGACCTAGAAAAATCAAGTAGGGACACGATTGAATAAATTTCTAAAATTAGTCTAAAATAATATATATGATATTATTTAAGGGGCAAATTAATATTTTTTATCATTTATAGGGTTTTTAGGTTTCCGTATAAACAGAAAGCTATGCCTTTTATTTCTGGTTGATGATAAAAAAAAAAGGTGAGTAGAGTACAATACTGAACTACCTAAAATACAAAAGAAAAAAGTTAGCACTCTAAGGTATAACAATCCCTCTTTCTTAAAAGGATTTATGAGATTTAGCACTCGTAACTCGTGTAGATTACCGTTAGAGACCAGATAATTGGACGGTTGTAGTTTGCGAAAACTCAACATTTGAAGTAAATATTAACATTTGATCTTTTGGTAATCTTCGCATAAAACCCTAAAACAACTCTAAATCTGTCTAACGGGATCCTTGAGACTCCTGAAAAATTTTAAAATTATTGTTTTCACTACGTCTATATGTTTTGGGAAACCCAACATCATATTTATCAAATATAGGTGAGCTGCAGTTGCTCAACAAATATACTTGCTCTTTGGAGGATTATCTACGCAAATCCAAATCTATGGCTTTGCCTTTTACAATGTAAGTAAACTGATTAAATTATTCAAGAATTATCATGTCCAAGGATATTAGAGTAAAACAGATTGGTAGAACACAGACGTCGACACTGACACATTATGGAAATTGATTTAGCATTAATGGCATATGCCTCCATTCATACCAAATTTTTGACAACAACATATAACACGATAGTTTTTCTTATAAATAAATCACTACAAGATTTAACAGTTTTACCGACGGAATTGTTTCGTCGGTGTAAGACACATATTCTATCGGTAATTATATTACCAACAGAATCACAGACGGAAATGATCCGTCGGTGAATCGTTCGTCGGTAATGTTTTGTCCGTTGGTAATAGAATCACCGACGGATTTACTGACGGAACAGACGCGTCGGTAATAATTTTTTTATTACCGACGGAATTATCGAGGGATATTCCGTCGGTAATTATATAAAAACATTTTAAAAAAAATTCATTTTATAAAATTATAAAATAATTAAATTAACATAAATCAACACTGTATATTATATACTCAAAATGCTTGG
>Ga0307518_10003157_pt1 | contig 11915 bp, 3 predicted proteins | sample 25_EM_MG_FD_203889 | JGI IMG/M metagenome (GOLD analysis project Ga0307518, IMG submission 203889) | Populus trichocarpa ectomycorrhiza microbial communities from riparian zone in the Pacific Northwest, United States - 25_EM | ecosystem: Host-associated > Plants > Roots > Unclassified | place... | reverse complement strand
TAATAACCAGTTTATTCAAGCCATGAGAACTAGGCCAATATTTCAAAAATTCTAAAAAATCTTTTTGTCTTTGGGATTACTAATTTATACATAAAACGTTTTCCTGATATTAAAAATATGTTTTTTTACATAGACATTAGAACGGTTAGGTTTTACCCGATAAGATAAGGACCTCCTTATTGAGGAGGACTTTTCTTGAACCATAGACGGACCAACAACTAGGAAACACAACGAAACCTTGAATTTTATCAGACAAATAAACAATGCAGCTTACCTTAGGTAGGGCGTATTTGGGGTGCTAATACCTTCCCTTTACGCAACCAGTCCCCGTACCCAATCTCTGAGACCAGTTAGGGTTCCTAGTGACCAAAATACTAGGTGGCGACTCCCACACCATTTTTCACTGCTAAGAGACAACGAATTCCTTGTCTCCCCACATTGACCCCATATATCCCCCATTACACACAATTACACACATTTACATTTTTTTTAGGGTGGACGATCGCCGCGACGTCGCTCACGTGCGACACACCAAATGATCAACTGAAAAACGATGGGTTTTTGAGGAGACAGAAGGGTTTGTGGGAGCGGGCAAGAGCGGTTGGTGAAAAGAGAGGAGTTACATGGTTTTGCTTGTTTTTTTTTTTTAATAAAATATAATAGTGGTAGCTTTTTAAAAAAATATTTCGCTTGTAAATGTATTAAAATAATATTTTTTTATTTTTAAAAAAATATTTTTGACATCAGCACATCAAAATAATTTGAAAATATAAAAAAATATTTAAATTTTTTAAAACTATCTTTGAAACACAAAAACAATATAAAAAACAAAAATAGCAGAGATAAGTTTTTTATCATCTAATAAAATAAGTTTTTTATCATCTAATAAAATGAGATTAAGCCCAAAAAAAATGGAAAATAAAGGGTGATGTTATGGCTTATCTATACGATGTTGTACTGGCTGTTTTTATCCTTTTTCAAATTATTGATTTTTACTTTATTTTTTTATGAAGGACAAGTCAAAATTGGATAACTAATATTGGCAACGAATTTTAATTGTATTTGAAAAAAAACTTGAAGTGACTTTGTATAGAAAAGATATCCAATCAATGATTTTTCTAAGTGTTTTTGAATGTTTTTAATATATTGAGTTTAAAATTATAAATAATATTTGAAAAGATATCAAATTTGATGTTTTTAAAAAAAAATTAAAAAAACAATATTTTTAGGAAATTATGAAAATATTAGAGATAATTTTGTATTTTGAGATTGAATAAAAGTTTATATGTCTATTTATTTAAAATTAAAAAGAAAATAACTCAATTACTATGTACTTCAACTAAATTAAATAAGTTAAAGGTATAGAAAATAACAAATAATTTTTACATGTTATTTTTGAGGTAGAACATTTTACATGGTTATAAAACTTGTATTAACTCGATGAGTTAACTTAAAATCTTATTAACTTGGAATTTAGAATAATTTATATTTAAAAAAAATAAAAAAAAGAAAAATCGGGTTAATTTAGTTGATCTAATTAAAACTTGATAATCAAATTATTAAATTTTTTTTATCAAATAAAATTACAATATTTTTTTGAAAAACAACTTTGAAGTCCACTATCCAAATCAGATTTTATATCTATTATTTTTTAACATTGAAAATTGGATAAGATGGCTAGGTAGAAGGATCGGTCGACATGTTTGATCTGCCAACAATACAACGTCAGCGTCGAACAGGCTTGGGCTGCTAATGTAGAGGCCACACATTTCTGCCCCCCACCCCCCACAAATTTTATTTATTTATTTATTAGATTATTTTTAAACTATCAAAACTAAAAAAATAATATTCAATATCTGCATTTTTCATTTTTTTTATTATTGGATAGAAAAAATATTAGAAAATAATATAAATTATATATTAGAAACTTACCTAACAGCTTAAGTTATTGGGTTAATATATTTCTTTGACATAATATCAGTACCTTGATAATCAAGCGGTCACAAGTTCGAATCTCATCATTTTTATTTGATAAAAATTAAACATAGAGTAATGTGGACTTGTGCAAGTTTTAAGCCAAAAGAGCTTTCACTATGTGTATTGGAAAATACTATAAATCATATTTTGAAATTTCACCTAACAATTTAAAGATTGAGATAACTCTTAATAAATAATATATATATAATAATGATATCCTCCAGTACATATACAAACTTTGTATAAAACATCGGATTTCAGATTTTGGATTTTAATTATAAGATTTAGTCCTTTTAGGACAATCTAGTTTCAATTTTTTCCTTTATACCACACACACATATATAATTGCCCTATAAATCCTATATCTATTTATACGAAGAAGAAATCATGTATAACATTTTCATCATCTACTTCATTGGTTATAGTATTTCCTAGTTATTTGACCGAGTTCCATTATAAGCCTGGTATTTTTTTTCCAACAAGAAAAAAATAATAATGAAGGATTTTTTGACAAGTTTTTTATGTAAAAATTATCAAGTGTAAATAAAAAATTTTATGTACACTTCTAATTAAATAAATTAAGAATTATCTATATCAATAAATAAATAAAAAATCAATCATAACTAAATGCATATATGGAAAAATAGAAAGGTAGATGTAGATCAATATACTTGATATCGCAGCATTATCTATTTACCTGATTGTGTTTAATGACTTTATTCATTAAAATTATTATTTTTATTTATTCAAATGATAATAGAAATAGACATACACATACAATTGATTGAATAAAATCAAAAGAAAAAATATATATCGTAAGGTTGCACTTATTAGAAATACTATCCAAAAATAAATATTTTTATTTTTTAAAAAAAAATTCAATTATATAAAATAAGACAGGCAACGTGTCACCTGACTTAGCCTAGATTGCGGCCACTATGGTGGTCGGAAAATCAAGACTGAATGTTTTTAACCTAAAAATTTATTTTCAACTTATTTTGACTTAAAATACCTAGAAAACACCCTAGAAACCTTGGTAAATATATTTGTGGCATAAAAAACACAAAATACCATCCTAAAATCCAAAATCAACCCGAAACCAAAAATCTTTCTAAGCTTAAATATGTTTATAGACACTTTCAAGGTAAAAAAAAAAAAAAACACATGAGTTGAACTCTTCTCATCAAATGAAATCATTTGACACAAAGATTGATGATTTTGGTGGTTTGAATCAGTGCCAACGATATTTCTCTCTCTCTACCGTTGGAATCTACCGACCTCTCTCTCCTCTCTTAAACAAGGGATTATATATATATATATATATATATATTATGCCAAAATTGAATTGAAAAAAAATCAAGGGAATAAATATATATGATTTGTAAAGTTTGAGGACTAAATTAATTATTTTTTTGTGAACTTTGAAACCATCATCTATTTGTGTAGTTTTTCCTGCTTTGGTCCCTATCTTTAAATTTTGTTCATAGTCAATAAATTTGATTCAATTTTCCTTGAATTAGACCTAAAAAAATGTAATCGCGCAAAAAAAAATATTTAAGGACCAAATTGAAAAAAAATTGAACAATGGATCCATATTAAAATATGTGAGGGTGAGTCGTGCACGTATGTACAATGTTTTGACCACACCTTTTGATTTTTTTTAATTTAGATACACTTAAATGCTTTTGCTATAATAATCCATAAAATAACATTTATATTTATATCTACTGAAACAAAGTTAATGAACCAAAATTTTATCAATATATCTTTACAAAAAAATATCGAATCAAGAAAAACATACGAGTATAATTATAACACCCCTACAACCAGGATAAAATAACAATCTCATGCAACTGGAAAACATAGTGGAGTGTGTATATATATATATCTTAGATAATAACCGTAAGACAGTAACAGTTTAAGACTTAGACTGTAATAATTCAAATTTCAGTAGTCTTCATATGAATACCATATATATATCATTCTCAAAGTTATATCATCAAAGTAATAGCTATTATATAAATCTAATTTTCTACAGAAAATTCGGCAGAGTTTCATTTGTTTTTTTTTATATCACCAAGTTATCGACTAAACTTCATTCAATCACAATACTTAATCTTCTACTATGATCCAACCATCTTAGATCATATCTCATCTCATCATACAATATTTCACATAGTAATACTTCGTTATGCTTTCTCAACATTACATCATCAACAAATAAAACATAGCAATTATATTCTCTTAAAATTAAACATTAACTATATACAATTAAAAACTCAAATGATTCATATTGAACTAATTATTATTTTAACATGCATCCATCTTTTAAACATGCATAATTATAATTAATAAGTTTTTTCCGAATAGTTTATTAATATTAGTTCCTTACTTATACTTTCTAAATGTATAAAGACCAAAAGCAATTATCTTTAGGATACATATATTAAAATCTATATATAATACAAATTACATAAAAAACAAAAGATATTACATAAGAAAAAAAACAGATTTAAACACAAAGTTCATATTTAACGCTACGTTATCACTTCGTGAAATACCTGTATACATAACATTAATAAGAAATAAGGAAGATAACACATTAAAAACGATAAAACTATTATGTTCACAATTCTTCAAAATATATCAAATTATCTTTCATCACTAACTTACTACATATCAACATCAATAACTCATTCGTAATTTATCAAACCTATACTTATAGGACCTCGACAACCAACACTCAATTGCTTAATTTTCAATTTGGTAATTCACAATTTACTTCAAATCCGGCTAACCCTCCTTAATAGCCAACAATTAAACCGGTAATTCCATATAAATTACCCAACATCCGGCTATTCTCTTTTAATAGTCAATCAAATCGGTAATTTCACATGAATTACCCAACATCCGACTATTCTCTATTAATAGGCAATCTAACCGGTAATTCCATACGAATTACCTAACATCCTTATTATAATACAAACAAGTTTCTTCTACTACTTTTTCCACATCAATATGTTATAAACATTTCATAACTAATAATGAAACTTTGAATTTTAAAAGAAAGTAATGAATCACCTACTGTCTGCTGGTATGACCTAGCTCCTCCTGTCTGATGCCCTACTCTCGAAACAACTCTTGAATCAATCAAATTGCACTACATTATTAATCCATTAATATTTCTCCTACGTGCGTAAATTTGAAGCACGTAATATTTTTTATTTAATTGGGTTTTGCACCAAAAATTTCATTCATTAGTCACCTTATTTTCAACGTATAGTTTTAATCAATTTTCTTCTTTTAACTCACTTAAAAAATTCTCCCATGAACTATTCCTACCATTAATTTATTCCTTCTTTTCATATTCTTATGATGTTTCTTCACTTGTTTCAACACGCATGGTAAAATAAAATATATTATATAGGTTTTTAAAAGGAACATCATTTCTCAAACATAAAACAATCAAAACATCATCCTTTTATTTCCTCATCCTTAGTTACAAATTCATTTCTTCAAACTTATCCAATTTCTTTCTTAATTACTACTTACATTCACTATTTCTATACTATTCTACCTCAATTCCATCATGTTTACTATTTTTCTCAAAATTCCCAAATTTCTCATAAAAACCCTAATTTAAAGAGTCAAGAATATAAGAAATTAAATTAAATTTAATTGTCATTGTTTGATAACTTACTCAAATAAACTCAAAAACACTTCATTCAAGTAAGAATATTAATTTTTCATGCTTACCAATCTAAGTTCTCCCAACTTCTCTTCTCCTCCTAGTATGGTTAGGGCTGAGCATTTTCGGTTCGGTCCGGTTATGGACTAAAATAAACAACCAAACCGTTTTTTTTTTAGTTTTTGAATCGAACCGAACCGAAAACCGGTTCAAACTGATTAATTTCGGTTCGGTTTGGTTCAGTTTGTTTCCCTTCCAAACCGGTTCAAACCGAACTGCAATGCCAAGATGCCATCCTGTAAGAATCAACAACGTTGTTCTCGTTGTTACAACTTCTTGCAAAGGAAAAAATAATTGTAAAAAAACAGTACTATCAATTCTTAGCAATCACTGCTTTGATTTTTCTGGACACTCTTCAGCTTCTAGACTCGAAATAATCCCTCTCTGGCAATCGAGGTGGGATCTGTTAAAAGCCGTGACCCATGAAGGAGAATCAAGTAAATCAATGGAAGAATCATCAGCAATTCATCTCTGACATGACAAGTTTGAGAGATGAGAGATGAGAGACAGAAAGCATGGAAGATTGGAAGAGAAGAAGATAAATTTTACTCAAATGTTGAAAGGAAATATTAAAGCTTTACCTGTAATCTTTACTTTTCCTTCACGTTGAGAGATGAGAGACAAAAAGAGCATTGGGGCTGTGAATGAAGGGACCCTTCAATGTGAAAGCATTCAAAGACTTAAACAAGGGAGAGGGCGGCTGTGTGCAAGGGAAAGAAATGATAAAGGTCTGCTAGGGTTGGCTAATGGAAGGGAGGGGTGGCCCGCGCTTGGTTTATTACTTTATTTTATTTTTTTCATTTTTAAACCGAACCGGTTCGGTTCGGGTTGGCCGGTTCAGGCACACCAAAACCAGAAACCGAACCGGACCAGACATTTTCCTTAATATTTTAACCGGTTCAATCGGTTTTTTGTACCGGTTCGGTTTTTCGGTTAATTTTTTTTCAGTTTTCTCGGTTAAATCGATTTTTCGGTTTTTTTGCTCACCCCTAAGTATGGTCGACCTTCCTCTCCTTTCTTCTATCTTCCTTCACTTGATTCTTTTTTAATTTAATATTCCAAGTCTTTCAATCTTACAAGTTTCAAAGCTCTCTCTCACTTTTTCTTGTTTTTCTCTTGATTTCTAATGTTTTTCTCTTGTTTTTTTTCTTTTTTCCCTTCCTTTCTCTCTTATGGCCGGCCACTTCCTTTGTTAATAACTTATAAATTGTAACAATTTAATTAATTCCATTCATGTCCCTCGATAGTAAACTTTCATGTTTTTGGCATAAAATTCTCGAGTACCGATACAGGTTAGACCACCTTTTTACCCGAGTTATTTTGATTTTCATTAATTTACATCCTAGAAAATTTATTTCATCATAATCCATTTCCATTCGGTCTTTATTCACGTTTCTGTATTTTCTATTTTTCAGCTATTTTTGAAATTTTATTTATTTTTATTTTTATTCATTTATTTCCATTAAGGTAATTATTCAAGATATATATCTACTTATCTTAACATTTATTTCAGTGTCTTATAAAATTTTGTTTTATCTGGGGCTTACAATAATTTTCCTGAATTCTCGGATGTGTTGTGCTGGCATGCATTGACACAAACACTCCCTAGTGGAGGTACGCTGACTCTGGCCAAAGCTAGATCCAAAAGCTTATTGGGTCTAGCTAGCTAGCACCAGACCCAGCCACAGTTAGGCTTGACAGTGTGCCAAGCCCAAACATGTGGGTCCCGCACTAGTCAGACCTAACCACAAATGAGCTTAATAGTTTGTCAAGCCCCATGCATGTTGCGTCGGCACTAACTAGACCCAGCCATCATTTGACTTAGTAGAGTGCCGAGCCTCAGGCGTATTAGGTTTGCCAATGCTAAACCCAGCTACAGTTGGGCTTAACAGTGTGCCAAGCCTAGGCGTGTTGGATCTGACGTTGACAAGACCTAGTCATGATTGAGTTTGGTGATGTGCCAAACCCCGAGGTGTGTCTAGCCAATGCCGGACCCAAAGGTTGCTGGGCTTGTAGCTTGGCCTGATACGCCGTCATGCCAACAGGATGGGCCTATCATGTGTTTCTTGAAAGTGTTGAGCTTGAAGATTTTTTTCATCATAGCCCAAGCATGGCCGAATCCGCCACACTCTCGAATTCAAACATAATACATGAATTTAACGCCATTAATTCTATAGATTCTTACATAAAATCTTAGAGAATTTATTTCTCAACAAATAGGCTTAATTAAACAAGTATACACTCTGTCAACACTATTAGGTGAATTAAAGTCTTTTATAGCCTGCCATATCTTCATCTTTTTGCTTGATAAAATGAGCGAAAAACAACTCACAATAAACTTCAAACATAATAAAGGTGAAATTACACTCAAGTCCTTCATCTCCACAAAAAGACAAGACTTATGGACTATAAATACACCATGAGATCTTCAAAACAAATGTTCACAATCTTTATTTTATACTGCATATATATTTTCAGAGCATCTCTCTTTAGATATTATTGTATTTTTTTCTCTCTTAAAAGATACTTATTTAAGTATTAGAGGGTCCCCTCAACAAACAAAGAGGACATTTTACAGGTAATAGTCATAAACCACATTGACCTATCAAGCTCCAAGTATAAGCTATCAACCACCTTATTTAGAGAGATGAATGAGATTATTAATACCATTTGATAAATTGATTATTCAATTCGAGAATCCTATTCTTAAATTACTTAGATTTTTGAAACTTCATCAAAAGCGGTTATCTTAATTTAATTAAATTAAAGTAAATTTACTAGACTTCATTATACAACATGTAAGTGTACATGTGTGTGACTTGAGATATCAACTCTCTTGCTCGTGCAAGAGTACCGCCGAATTGCAAGCTCACTGGTTGAGGTTTAGGCACTTAATCAGTCAATAATCTTGGTTTGGTAAACCCGCAATTTTATTTGAATAGTTTATGGCACAAAGAGAGGTAAATCTGGAAACATGTTAAGCTTCCATAAAGCTACAACTTATTCAAACAAGCTACAACATGCCTTCTTGCCTGTACAAACAGAACTGAAAATTTACTTGACATAATTGAGAGTTGAGACTAATTCATAAAGCGACCATGCTGACAAGACGATCGCTCCAGTTTTAAATATTATCAGTGTAGTTCTGAATCTGAAATGATATCACAGTCTGAGAATGAGTCATTGGCTGACCTTCGTTCTTGCCATAAGATTGTGATGATTCGCCTAACAAGTAGTCCGTCTCGTCGCTATTTTGCTGAGCCCATGATTTCTGATGAAGATCTTTAATTAAGCTTAGAAAGCTCATCAGACACTTCCTTCATGGTTGGCCGGTTTACTCCCATGCTATTCAGACATCCTTTTGCAAGCTCAGCTACAGCTTCAATCTCATCCATTTCGCCTTCATCAGCTGCGTGGAAATCCAAAATTCTGAAAAGATTATTAGTTTCCAGTGCTGAGATAAAGTGTTGAATGAGGTTCCGTTTCTCTCCAGAACTGGAACTGGAGTTTGGCTTTTCTCCCGTGAGAAGCTCCACAAGTACTACCCCAAAGCTGAAGACATCGCTCCTTGCGGTTAAAATACCCGTCATAAGATACTCTGGATCCAGGTAGCCTAAAGTCCCTTGTATTTTTGTGGCTGTAATGGTTTGGTCTGAAGAAATCAGCACTGAAGCTCCAAAATCTGCAACCTTTGCTGTGTGGTTGTTGTCTAAGAGTATGTTCACCGACTTGACATCTCCATGAATAATCGGAGGGTCTGCTAGAGAATGCAGGTAATTAAGAGCAAGGGCAATCTCTGATGCTATCCTCAGACGATTGCACCAGGAAGCTAGTAACTGCGACGTTTTGTCATGTATGTGCTTGAAAAGAGTTCCATTTGAAATGAACTCATAAACTAACAATGGCACTTTGGTCTCCAAACACAGGCCCAAGAGCTTCACCACATTCTTGTGATTGACCTGTGAGACAACGCCCATTTCATTTTGAAATTCCTCATTCATCTGAGCCTTGTCTACCCCTTTAAACTTCTTGACTGCAACTTGGGCATTATCTGCTAGAACTCCTCTGTAAACAGAACCAAAACCACCTTCTCCAAGTTTCTGATCATCATCATAATTTTTTGTTGCCTTTTCCAGCTCCGCCTCGCTGAAAATCCTTACTCGTTGGTGCTTTAAAACCATTCCCCCGTTCTCCCTGAAGTTTTTATCCTTTTTCCTTTTTTTGCACATCATGTACAGTAGAAGACAAATTATTACAAGCGAAATGGCTGCTCCAATAGCTGCATACCAATGTCAAAGAAAAATGTTACTTGAAACACACATCAATAGAAAATATTTCTTTACCAACCTTTTACCAAGTGATATATATATATATATATATGACCATTATAATCCTTCTGTAGAACATGAGTATCTGAATTCGATTTTTCTTACAGTTCTCGGATTAATTTTTGTACGCACTAAAATTTAATTCCCTTTTCTGATCCACTTAAAGGCAGGCAATGCATGTTGGGATTAGGAGATTCATGGATCTTGATTATATATGCTAGTCTTTTAAAATATATACTAGATCGAAAATTATCCAAAAAAGAAAAGAAGAAACAGTTTCTAGGAACGCCTCAAAACGGAGAAACTCATTATAACAAGATTAAAATTCCAAGGTCAGTTACGTACCTGTAATTAATGTGATGATACCAAATCCTTGACAACCTATTTTACCATCATCATACATACCAAGTGGACATCGACACTTGTAATTCCCAATGGTGTTCTTGCATTATCACTGATATTTATAAATATGGTTTTGTATTATCTATACTTGAATCTAAAATCAAAATAACTACTTGAACTCGAGCATGTATGGATTTTTAATTTGATATCAAAATTCAATCTTATCAGGTTTCAAGTATTCATAACTTGGAGTCTAATTTAACCAAAATCTGAAACCAAGACCGAATATTATAATTTATAACTATTTAGTATATATATAATTAACTTAATATAGCTATGAATTTTTTAAACTTTAAGATTATTTATTTATTTCAAGTTGGGTTTCGTGTAAATTTAAATAGATCAATATTCATACCAAACCTAAATAGTTATTCCTAAGTGTGCACGTACGGAAGATACAAAAATAGAAAAGAAATTGATTATTTTAAGTCAAAATTAAAGGCAATCAGATTATTCCTTTTATTCTATTCTAAAAATAAAATTCTATTCTAAAAAGAAAAAGAAATGCTTATTTCTACATGATGAAGTAACTGTTTTAAAACTATAACCGGTTTGATGGTTAACCTATGATACTGGTGACTCAAAGCTTAGACCAAGAAGGGTTTTGATAAGAATAGAGAGATAATTGATCGAATTAAAAATTTAAATTTTAAAAACTATGGATATAGCTGCTCATGCAATGGCTAGAAAATGATGGGAATCTTGTTTTGGTAAGAATTCGTATGCTATGGAAATTTGAGCTAGCTGTGGAGCTTTCTCTATCTGTGAAATATGTAGGTAAACATCATTTAATCTGGTTTGATTAGGAAATTGAAGGTACTTATCAATTTCTTTTTGAGAGAGTAGTACGCCCTGTAAACACACAATTTTTATTTGAACACAGGTGACAAAAGAAATGGAAAATCTGGATTCTTGAAATATGTCAAGCTTCCAAGTTCCAGGAGAATTACTAGAGACAATAACTCGAGAACATCAATAGCCATAATCTACAATTTATTAATGGAGCTATCTGACTTATTGAATGTTGGAAACTGATCATTGTGGTCTGACTTTAATTGCTGTTTGTGTAGTTCTCGATCTGCAATGATATCACAGTCTGGGATTGATCCATGGGAGGACTTGCATTCTTGCAGAAAGATTGTGATGATTCGCCTAACAAGTAGTCTGTTTCCTCGCTATTTTGCTGAGCCAATGATTTCTGATGAAAAGCTTTCAGCTTAGCAAGCTCATCGGACACTTCCTTCATGGTTGGCCGGTTTACTCCCATGCCATTTAGACATCCTTTTGCAAGCTCAGCTACAGCTTCTATCTCATCAATTTCACCTTCATCAGCTGTCTGGAAATCCAAAATTTTGAAGAGATGATTATTTTCCAGTGCTGAGATGAAGTGTTGAATAACGTTCCGTTTCTCTCCAGACTTGGAAACGGAGTTTGGCATCTCTCCAGTGAGAAGCTCCACA
>Ga0307518_10003156_pt1 | contig 11916 bp, 8 predicted proteins | sample 25_EM_MG_FD_203889 | JGI IMG/M metagenome (GOLD analysis project Ga0307518, IMG submission 203889) | Populus trichocarpa ectomycorrhiza microbial communities from riparian zone in the Pacific Northwest, United States - 25_EM | ecosystem: Host-associated > Plants > Roots > Unclassified | place... | reverse complement strand
AAATCAGGGAGTCGATGCACTGTTACGGGTCGCCGAATGGGCTTATTTGACCATCTCCATGCCAGTAGCTGATTGGTGGTCTATTCTCCAACAAAAGGTGTCCTAAAACCCCTTCTATTTGCAGTTCGAGAACCCAACTTCAGCTCAGGCTTAACAACTTTATTTTAAAAGTGATGGGGTTTGGTACAAAAAGGGACGTGTGTGCTTGAGCCCTTCCTCTTCTCTACTTCCTACCATTTTGGCAGAGCATCATACCTCTCCAACTGAGGGATATTTTAGGTACCACAAATCTCTCAATTGTCTCAAGAGAAGCTTCATTTGGTTGGGGCTACGTACCTCCGTTAAGGAGCATATCAAGAATTATGACGTCTATCAACGATGCAAGCATGAGAACACAAAATCAGCCAGCCTACTCCAACCATTACCGATTCCACTACAGGTATGGATTGACATTTCTATGGATTTTGTTGAAGGGTTGCTGGTTTTTCAAGGGTTTAATGTCATCATGGTGGTGGTGGATCGTTTGTCTAAATACGCTCATTTTGTTCAACTAAAACACCCATATACCACATCCTCAGTTGCTAAAGCTTTCATTGATCACATTGTTCACCTTCATGAAATGCCGAGATCAATCGTGAGTGATAGGGACAAGGTATTCGTGAGTTCGTTATGGAAAACTCTATTTTAATTGCACGGTACCAGCTTGACGATGAGTTCTAGTTACCATCCGTAAACCGATGGTCAGACGGAGGTTGTTAATCACGCATTGGAATAATATCTACGTTGCTTTACAAGTACACAACCCAAAAAATGGATGGAATGGTTATCTTGGGTTGAGTACAATTACAACACTTCAGTGTATACTGCCACCAAAATATCCCCATTCGAGGCCGTTTATAGTGTCCCTCCTCCATCTCTGCTCTGTTATGTTCTGGGAACCACTAGAGTCCAAGTTGTCGATGACCTCCTCCGTAGTAGAACTTAGCTGTTACAGGATCTGCGCATCAATTTGAATGTTGTCGGGGATAGGATGAAAATTCAGGAGGATCAAAATCGTAGGGAAGTGGTCTTTAATGTCGGGATTACGTTTAGTTGAAGCTTCAACCATACCATCAAAATTCAATCGTTTATCGGCGTTCTCTCAAGTTATCCCCTCGTTATTTTTTGCCCTATCGAGTGTTAGCTAGGATTGGTCTAGTTGCCTATCGATTGGAATTGTATGTTAGTTCTTTGATCCATGACGTGTTCCATGTTAGCCTTTTAAAGCGACATATGGGAACTACACCTCCAGCCTCTGTAATTCTTCCTCCTGTTTCGAAAGCTTCTACACTGCTTCTTCAACCAGAGGTCATACTTGACAAACGTATCATTCAAAAGGGTCGGTATTGCCCAAGAACAGAGATCCTAGTTAAGTGGTTGAACGCTCCAGTTGAAGATGCTACATAGGAGAATCAATGGCGCTTTTCGCGTTTATATCCCGAGTTTATCCTTGCGGACAAGGATTATCCGAGCGGGAAGGAATGATATGGCTAGAATTGTGCCATACATGCTACATGGGGGAAAGGAAACCAAGACCTTGTCGTGGGTTGTGGTGATTATTTACGGTTATTAGTTTTGTTGTTTTTAATTGTTTCCTGATAAGTTGGGAATTCATGAGTGCTCATGACCACGTGTGAAGTGAAGCAATTCCATAATCACATAGTGGAACATATTCCTATTTTTATATTGAAGTAGTGGATGTTATTATTCACTTATTATTTACTCGTAACTCTCTCGAACCTAAAGCTTATAAAAGTTAATGGTATGCAATTGAGATTGAGATGGGGATGTTATGAATGAAAATAAACCTTTCCTCTTAAATCTCTTTCTTTCTCCTCTACAAATTCTTTGTGTAATTGATACACATCATTCCGCTCTTTTGTCTTTGTTTTGGAGGTTATGTAGGAGGGATTTTGTGCTGGTTGCTTGCTTCTTCTTCTTTTTTTAACCTGGATTGGATAATGTAGTAATTCCTTCCTTTGATGTTCTTAATTTATGAAACTTGAAGTATTAAATACACGTATTGTTTGATGTTGGTCTGGGAGATGAGAACGTACCGCCATGCATACAAGTATTAAATACACGTATTAAAGTTAGTCTTGAATTTGATGACCATAAAATAAGTTTGGATTTGTTGGTTTGCTAGGATGGATGTTCTGCATTTAAGTTTTTTCTACATGGTTAGGAATATGAAAATCGGACCATGATAATGTGAAAATAGTGGAAAGTTTCTCGGTAATGTGAACTGCTTGAGTGCTTGTGCCTGCTATTCTTCCTCAGGTTTTTGGAATGACTCTTTGTACTTGTGTATTTAAGGTTGCATTGAGATATTTGAATATCTTAAGAGGAACTTCTTAATGATGGGTGGTGTACATTTTGTTTCTTTCTACTAAAGCTTTGGTGTAATGGCTGCGTACTACTTCAAAGCCCACTATCAGATAGGAAAACAAAACCTAAAACTGGCCTTGATTGAGTGCAATTTGTTATTGATTTGTTTGATGTAGACTTGATTAAGAAAGATTGATTCAAATTCAAATTGCTTCATGCACTGGTAAATAAATGGAATTTCAAAAGGAGAAATCTAGATTGAAGTTCAATTTATTGTAGCAGATAATAATGAAACAATTTTCAGAATATATAATGAAATTTTGTTGTGGGTGTATATAGTTTGTGAATAGGTTTTGCCTCAATTATTAAACTTCCTCTTCTCTCTCTGAAAACAAAGTGAAAATAAGAGGAGAGCTTTCTCTTCTCTTAGAGCATAGCATCAATATAATATTTTTGGTTGGATGTTTCTTATCCGCAAGACATTAAGTTCCATTTTGATGAAATATGCTGGAATGAAAAAAAGTGACCTGCAATTGTCTTACTTTGTAGACAAGAGTCATGTTCGTAATGTATACATGGCGGTTAGATTTTTAGTGTTAATGGTGTGGATGAAATGTATGGTGGTTTTTAATCTGCAACTTATCGTCATAGAAGACAGCCACATGAGTATTTTATCTGAATACCGTCTGCTATATTTTCCAGTGCAATACCTGCTGCAAGCTCGAGCAATCGTGGTTTCTCCTTGGCCTTGGCTCCTATCTGTCTCAGCCCAACTTGAGCCATCTTTCTCATTTACTGATCCAAGGTCGTGTTTTCTCTTGTTGCATAACTGTATCTGAATGTTTAATTTTGATTATGCCTATCGATGAGTGTTTGTCACTTTATTCATCCCCCCCCACCCCCAGAATAAATAAATAAATAAGAAAAAAAGAAAGAAAGAAAGAAACAAGTGTATTGTCTCTCCATTGATGTGAATAAGGTGTTATTAATGTATGCCGAGGCCTGTTTTAATGGATGCATGTTGATTTATCTATTTATCAATGCTTTTTTAAATCATAAAGCACTTTCCCACGTTTTTTTCTTCTTCTTTGTTTGTTTGTGTTTTGGTATTCCTAAACTTTGTGACCATGATTGCATCTTTGGCATGCATGTGTCGAGAAAAAAATGTTTAAGAACGAACAGGCAACTCTTTTTTTGCTGTACTTTTTCCTGATCGCTGTTTCTTTGTTTTTACAGATGCGAAGTGTCTTTTAGCACGAGGTGACTCATTGGTGCTGTTATCATGCTTGGATTCCTCCAGTAGGACCTTGATGAAATACCTTGTAAGACTCGAGTTTTCTGCTTTACCATGAAATGAGATTTTTGTATGGATATTTGTATCTGATTTATTAATTAGTAGTTTCAATAGTACTCAGAGTGGCTTGATTTAGACATGGCCTCTGTGGAGACGTATTTGCATAATTAAATGATCCTGTCATTTGAGTCTGTTGACCTCAGATTATTGTTCTAACTGCCATTGCTTGTGACAGTGCGCAATGCCTTGAGGACCATAGTGACTTGTTGAGGCAGCTAATTCTTTTTGTTTGTGGGATGGTTTTCTAGTGAGAGAAATTGCAGGTCAGCACTCTAATGAATGGAGTACATTAGTGATGGATATCATGTGGATATTTCTTTTCTAATCATTTACCATTTTTTGTCATTTTGTGAGCATGAAGATTGGTTTTGAAGCCAAGGCCCCAAGTGCCACACTGGTGAGGGTTTGGCGCCTAGACTTGTTTTTGTGTTATAGATGCTCATACGAATTGATGACTGCATTCTTCCATCATGGTATTTACGACCACTGAATAGTTATTCTGACAGTCTTTGAATCAATTTGTGTCCAGATGGGCAGTTAAGCAAGATTAGTCTCAATCTTTAGTTCGTGTTCCCATGTGCTCCTGCGCTGATATTAGATCGTGTTGTGTTTTGTCGAGTCACGTATACCCAGAATTGTCAGGTTTATTATTCTGCAACAATGAGAGACTGATGTCTCATTTGCAATTGAGCAAAAACAAACACAATGAATGCTCTCTCTACCTCTCAAATGTGCTGAATTTCGGTTCAGTACATCTAAAGACTCAAAACTGCACTTGGTTCTCGGCTTTAAGATCACCCTACTGCAGGGAAGATCTCCTGTAATATGGCAACTAAAGAGCACAGAGGAAAGAAGATCGATCCACTGTTTGACGAAATCTGGCAACCAAAGAGTACAGTACAGAAGAAAGAGGATCGATCCACTGTTTGACGATATCAGTTTTATAACTTATGACAACTGAAGGGATGGTCTGCTAATCACCCCCAACTACAAAGGACGACACTCCTTTGCCAATCAGGTAGGCGAGTTCCCAAATCATCATGTACATTACCTACCCCACTCCCTCGTTCAATTCGATCCAGTACCCAATATTTTTACCATTTCTAGCTCAAACACCAAGCGAGCAAAATCTTAATTCAAGATCTCACAGCTAGGCTAGTCGGGGCTTATCAAATACATGGTATGTGAAATCGGAGTACTGGAGCATCATGAAAATGGTATGAATGCTCAAGAGTGAGAAACAATAGAAAATTTTTGATGACTCTGACACAACTATTGCTTTAGATGCTAGGTTTTTGAATGACAAAAAGCCATGCACTGAACCTGGTGCTTGTTTTTCAAATGCCAGGCAACGGATGCAAGCATTTGGATATGCCTTTTTGCACTCATCGATTTCATGGAGGACTTGAGATCAGGAGGCTTCCACAATGTCCAGCACCTTCCATCGTAGTATCCTGCTGTGCTCCCGATGCATGCTCCCCGCCTAATAATATTGAACAAAGTTAAATTAGCTAAATAAAGAGGCTAGATCAAAGACTGTCTCCCCTACTAGTACACAAATTAAATACAAGTTGAGAAGAAAAATTTAATCTTTGGCTGTCTATCATGCATGTAGATGGAATCTATACTTTATCTTACATCATCAAATTCAAGGCAAGGGATCCATCCTTTCTTCATCATGTAATCAATCTCCTTTGCAATTGAATCATCAGAAAGAGTCAGGTAAGACAGAGCCTCAAATTTCTTGTTGTTGATTGGATCCCATTTCTATTTGATTAACAAGTATTGCATGTAAGTAGGAAACAAAGAACACAAGAGATTTAATTAAGCAGTCTTTGATGACATACAATTTCAATCATATTACCTTCATGCAATAAATTTTCCTATTTGTTTTTGCGTTTTAAAAGTGTTTTTAAAAAAATTAAAAAAAAAATTCTTCAAATTAATATTTTTTTATATTTTTAGATCATTTTGATGCGCTGATGTCAAAAATAATTTTTAAAAAATAAAAAAAAAATTATTTTAATATATTTCTGAATAAAAAATATTTTAAAAAATAATTATAATTATATTTCTAATTAGAACAGCCTATTTTTATTTTTCGTTTAAAAATAATTAGAAGATAGAGAGAGAGACTAACCGCACAGCGAGGCTGTTGTGGTAGTAGGACAATCGGTCAATAGTGCTATATTTTTGTGAAGGTTAAATAAAAGGACAAAAGGAGTTTGCTTGGATGTTTGTGGAGTGGTGTGTGGTTTGTTAAGACGGTGTCACAGGGAAGAGACAATGGTTACAAGGTGATGGAAGCTCTGTAGCTTTGGTATTAGGGATTACAATGGTACACTGGTTGGATTTCTTAATATTTTTTTTATAAAAATTAAAATGGTTTATATATATATATATTATTTGAATATGTGTTTTATATCCATATTAAAGTATGAATATATCATAATTTATTAAAAAATATAAATATTTTACAAATATATTTACCTTCTTGTCGTGGTAGATACACACGTGGCATCAGGAAATAGTTTGGGACCCACTAGCTAATGGTTCCACTGAGTTTCTGCAACCCCACTTGAGGACACCCTACGGGTCTGAATATTCAATATGGCAAGTAGTGAGACACCAATGGGTATCACAAGAGTTTCCTGTATGCCAAGAAAAAGAGTCTCTTGTTTCATGTCATTACTGCTTATAAAATTGAGGCAAAAAGGACACCAATGGTGCCGCACAGTAAACCATCAAAACAGCTCAGACCATCCAATAATAAGAGACTGTCAGCTTACTCTGCAACCCTATGGTCTTGTTTTAAGATCCAAAAGTTACAGATGAAACTGGATGGTTTAGCTTGCTATTCATTATTAAGCTCAGGCCTCAGCATGTACAGAAATATATCAATCTTTACACAATAATGCATCACCCAACACCAGCAGAACGACTATCAAGTCATATATGCCCGTAGGATTTATAACAGGCCATATCATTCAGAACAAGTTTTTGAACTATGTTGAGGACCTAGTTGTATCGAAAGCCTCCTAAATGAACATCACTATGAACCAATACACTCCATGCTTGCAAAGAGCACCATATGGCCCCATCTGGTTCCATTGCCATGCTCTTTATCAATATGTCTGCTTATAGAACTGTTCTATTGAATGAGATGGATGCTGTATTATAAAAGTTAATGAATCCTGACATTCTTGCAACATAAGAATGACAAATACTGATAATACATGTGAATGATGATAGTCTGAATGAAGAATTTTAATGGGATCTAATTAAAGAATTACTGGCACACAGTCCCTTGGCGGGTTTGTGCACAAGGGCTATTTAATTTGATCTTAGTCAAAGTAACCATAATAGGATTTGTCAATGCCAGAGCTTCATGCAGAACCCAGATGGCACAACTGATGATCTCCTGCTGGAAATACATTCCGAAAAGGTGTCCACGATTTGTTCTGCTAGAGAAGCAGGATCTTCAATAAAGGTATCAACGAATGTCTTCACAACCCTTACCTCTTGCTCTGTTGCCCTCAAGCCATACCAAGTCAAGAATTTCTGCCGGAAATTCTTCTCGATATGCCCCTCACACTCTAACCATCTGATTATCTTCACGTAATACTCAAAGTCCCTATCTGAATTACCATTTGCCATGCACTCCTCGTCTCGCCTTTCCCCACTTCTCTTCTTTGAAGTGCTGCCATCTTGGGGCTCCTCCCCTTTTCCAGACCCATTTACTATGTCTTTGTCACTGGATTTAAATCTTCCATTTCTTCCTTGCCCATCCTTGTGCATTTCCAGTTTGCAGGGAGTAATGGGCAAGCTAGCTTCAGAGTTGCTCACAAATGGCATGCATTCCATGGCAGTCTGGACAGGGGCATCTGACCCATTATCGGTAATTAACTCGATTTGACCCTCTGTCAAGCGCTTCTTATCAAGCATTTGCATATCAGAATTGAGCTTGGAGCTTACCACCTGTGTGGCATGTTCCTCATCTAGCAAGGGAATTGCATCTGCAAGGGTGCCAGAGAAATTTAAAGCACCATTGGACTTGTTGGCAGAAACAATTTTATCACTGTCCTTCAAACAAGTACGATAATTGTCTGCTCGATTGACAATCTGATCATTGCATGGTGGATTGTTATTTGTTTCATCCTCTACAGAAGACGGATTAGAGAGGCTGCTACAATTGGTATTTGGGCTTTGACTTCTTTCTACTATTGAATAGTTTAGGACTTCTTCCTGAGTCATTCCGGTTGAGCACTGAACTTCACACGTACCCAATTCTCTTACACCATTGAACGGAACAACTTTAAAATGATACTCTGTGGCTGGAGATAGACCTGCGACAACATATCTTGTATTTGGCAAGAACAGTCTGCAAGTAGGTTCTGCTGGATAATCCAGATCATGACCTTTACGATGCCACAAAGTATAACCAACAATATCATCAGCTGAAGAATCTTCATAACCCAAAACCAAGGCAAGGGAAGTCGAATGTACATCTTCAAAGTTAACTGTGATTGGAGCAATCATGTTTGAATCTGTAGAGACATGAGAACACCTAAAGGTTATTAATGCTTCCCTAAGAGTCAATACCTCGAAAAAACAGCATTTTGGACAACAGAAAATATTTCCAACAGCAACGACCTAACTTTCCATGATCAAAAGTGCCCATGTTTCCATGATGCATTCTGGAATTACCAGTCCTTGAATAAAAATCTAACTTTTTGCAGCAAGTAAATATATTATGCTTCATGTAACACATGCAAAGTTTTTGGAATGTGCTCGTTTTTTTATGTGTTCGATGACATGTGCTCCTGGGCACTGTTCTCTGATGCATTGTGTTTTAGAGATGGTTGCTTAATTCTCCAGTTGAACTACTTTTGCTCTTTCTCGGTGAAATCCTTATGTCACAACAAGAAAACACAAAAACCAATGGTTACCTTGCATCTTCGGATCAGGCAATGGATGTGAAATGGTGTTTGAAAGCATTTTGTCCAGTGACTCCAAAGCAAAAGTGCAGAGTTTCTGAACCTCTGATCCTGAAGAAAGCCTGTTAACAATACCTCTACCCATCTTTACAGGTAAACCAATTAAAGGACCCACTTCAGCCTCAAGTTTCGTTGCAGCTTCACCAACAATCTCAAGAAGCTTCTGATACTTTTCAGTCCCATTCAGAAGTTTCTGGCTTAAGGATACACGATAGCACAGAATGTCTACCCTCCTGGTATCTTTAGCCATCATCAATTGTTTTCTCCAGCATCTGAATAAATTCAAGAGACCAACACAATTAATCAAAACTTTATCTTTCAAATTCAAAATTTATGTTTGTGTCAATATCATGTGCCATTCAAAATCAGATATTGCAAAGGACATGACATATCAGGAATTGTTCTATACTGTGATTTTCCAAGACTAGCAGTACATCTGGTCGAACATTTGCTACTTGCACTAAATTTATGGCAGACATAATTCTCAGGTTGCATGAAGAATGTGTTATCCATAGCCCATGTACAATTGTCAGAACTATTGTGGATGTTCATGCTGGATAGAGCAGGTGGTATTAAGAAAGATAACCAATTTAACAAATCCAATAACTAAAAAGTAAATTGTCTCACACTATGGAATTAGTCTGTTAAACATGATGTGGAAACTATAGTTTTACTCTATAGCTCTGATAATGGATGTGGAATATATGAAAGAGCTATGATTCCGCAGGAGGGAAGGAAAAACAGCAACTTAATTTGCTACCAAATGTGTCATGATACCCACAAACTGTTTAAAAATCAGAATTCCATTGATGAAGAAGGGGAGAAAACAGTACATAGGGCTGAAAGTACTCCAAGAATTACCAAACACCAGTATAAACTGTCTCAAAAGAGAAACATACCCACCAAATGTAAACATGCCAGACAGCGAGGGGGAAAAAAAACAGAAGTAAAATGCCAAAAAAAACAGAGAGGGAATAAATACCCTAGCAAATCGTTAACTTTCCCACAAGAAAAACAGCAAAAGCTCCCATCAAGTCTACCATGACGTCCATTTTTCCCTATTCCAGAACTTTCCTGTTTTAAGGCACAATCAAGATGGCATGACATGCTACAGGCAACACCTTGAAAAGGAGGCTCTGAGCTGCAAATTAACCACAGGCTGGGATCTTTGTTGTCATCGTACTGACGACAGATACAACATGAACACCTCTTGCAAAATGTGTCAGCTGGTCTTAAGGTAGCTCTACATGCCGAGTTTTTGCAGTATACAGTATTGCCTTGATCACTGATCCCATTGTTGGTTGCAACACAGCTCAATGAAACAGGTACCCGAGAGGGGTTATCAGTTTTCCTCTGCCTTTTGGAAGCTCCCTGAATGGATGCAGCAGATATTTTGGTCTCGAGATCAGGTGAGGCCTCACATTCCCCAGATTTTTTTTCAGATACAAGTTTTAAAAGGTGCTCTATGATTTTCAACTTTGTCAAGCCTGTATATTTTCTTTCTTTTCCCATCTCTGCACATAGGATCTGCAGAATCTCCTGACGGCTCCATGACTGTAGTCTTTCAGATGCACCTGGCCACTTTGATAATTGATAGACAAGTTCTCTCTTTTCATTCATACTTAACTTACTGCATTTTGACGGATCAAGAGCACCTCCTGTGTCGCATGGGAAAAAAAACAAAGATAGAAAGAAAATATGTCTCAGAACAGACTTTAGATTAGTTAAAAGAAGAATCAAAGAATAAGGAGACACGATGCTATATTTGTTAAAAAAAAAAACGGAGCAAAGGTAGAATGTCAAACTGCATGTAAAAACACATTAAAGCATGCTTTGCATTATAAACTAATGTAAATCTTAAATTTGCAGTAAATTAGAATGACTTAGACCAATTTGCTTTATATGTCAAAACAGAAGAAAGCAGAGAAAATGATGATCTTATATGAAAGACTGCTTAACCAACCACATGTAACCAGCTTGGAGTCAGCATGTTTCCATTAACAACCAGTTGGGAGACTCATTTGAAAAGCTTGATCTAAATTTCTTTTCCTTTCTCTCGATACTATTAAACAACTTGTTACCATTTTTCAATAAGCTACATCAAAACATACAACAAGATAGTTGACTGAAATTAAAAGAGACATTCCAACTAAATCAAATAATCAAACACTTTCACAAAGAATGCTCTGATATAATTAATTAAAATCACCAATCATACACGCGTGAATTATAGAATCACACAAAACTTGATTTGAAATGTCTCTGCCTCTGGGCTTTTCACAAAAGTCATTGGAAGTGTTACTTCAAACAGTGGCGTGCCCGAAAGATAACAATCCATTATATAATATATAAACTTGCTTCTTCAATATAAATGCATACAGATTCTACATAATGCAGAGAAAGAAACCACTTTCATTATAGAATCAAACAAAAATGCAGTTTACCAGCCTTGAAAACTCACCCACCAAAGTCTATTTTCATAAACATAAAACTGAATATCAGTAAAAAGACTGGTGATCACAAGTTCAACCACTACTCTTAACCAGCGTCCATAAAGCTGTAATTTTGTCGTCACATATAAAAAACCCAAGAAAAGAAACACTAATCGACACCCAAATCTTAAAACAAAAGGTACTTTTTTTTTTCAAATTAATTACCATGCAGATTACAAATCCATAGCTAGATTCTGACTTTAGCCCATGAAAAACAACAGACAAGAGAAACATTTAATGGCTCACATCACAAATCTTCCCAAATCCAAACCAAAACCTCAAAAAAGAATGAAATCCAACACAATTAAATCAAAACACAATAAAACTTACCCTCAAAAGGCAAATCCATTGTAGAATTATCAAAGAACAAAAACCCACTTAGCACATCACATTACCAACGTAACCCCAACCTGCAAAAGAGAGAAAATCCCTAACACACCATCACATAAAACAACACTAGCTAGCTAAACACAGAAAACAAAAAACGGAAACTTTGTATATATAACAAATAAAAATAAAACAAACCCATATAAAAGGAAAAAAAAAAACTGTGTATTTGTTATGTGATAGGGAGAGAGAATGAACGGGAAGGGAAGCAAAGATACCCAAGAAAAGGGCACTTGGAAATTCTACCACAACAAGCGAATCCATGGATAAATAGACATGCCCTTCTCTTCTTCTCTGCTCTGCTCTTCTCTTCTCTATA
>Ga0307518_10003155_pt1 | contig 11917 bp, 5 predicted proteins | sample 25_EM_MG_FD_203889 | JGI IMG/M metagenome (GOLD analysis project Ga0307518, IMG submission 203889) | Populus trichocarpa ectomycorrhiza microbial communities from riparian zone in the Pacific Northwest, United States - 25_EM | ecosystem: Host-associated > Plants > Roots > Unclassified | place... | reverse complement strand
AAAATAACTTATTAATGTTTTATTTTTTTCAAGTTTATTAAAATAATGAGGAACAAATCTTACAAATTAAAAAGTTGAATGAGAATGAAATTGAAAAAAATATAATTTTATAAATTATCTCAAATAAAATAAATAATAATAAAAATAATAGAGATCAAATCTAAAAAATAAAAAAAATTAAAAGATGAAGAAATTAAAATAATAATAATTAACATTTTATAAATTATTTCAAATAAAATAAGTAACAATCAAAAGAATGAGGACCAAATTTGATAAATAAAAAATTTTAATTAAAAAATAATAAGAAAAAAACAAATAACAATTATAAAAATGAGGACTAAAGTTAATATAAAAATTAAATTCTAAGGGATGAAATTGAAAAATAAATATTCAAAACAAAATATATATAGAAATCAAAAGTTTGAGGATCAAATTTGATATAATCATCAAATAATATGATATTTCTAAATTTTTCACAACTTTCAGAAAGTGTTTTCCGCCCAAAATAAAAGAAAAACACTTTCCTGAAAACCAAGCTAAATTTTTCTTTAACTGGAAAGTGTTTTCCATTGGCTGAAAAGTGTTTTTCGTTAATCAACTTTTCTAATGACAAACAAATATAAAAAAATTTAAAAAATAATTTTTTAAAAATAATTTTCCGGAAACAAACATACCAAAAAAGAATTACTAGTACACAATCATTCAATCAAAACTGCTGCTTGTATTCTACGTTTCTTTCTTTAGATTCAAACCTAATCCTTGAATGACTCACCCAGGGATAAGCGGCTTCAATGAAGTCGGTTATAGGATGAAGAGATGTGAAGGATATTATTTCACTAATAAGAGATATACACTCCGTGCACAGGTAAAATTCACATGAAGATTTCATTACCATGCACAAGAAAAATTCATCAATGTTAATGTTTAGAAATTAAAAATTATTTAACTTCATTAAGGTACAAATTAAAAAAAAAAAAAAGGGATTAATGTTTAGAAACTCTTCCTTGAAAACCCTGCTACCTAACAAGAAAACTTTGCAAAGCAGCTAACTTTATCACTTGTACTCTGCATCTCAGCTTCTTTCTTCGACTTGATTTGAAGTAGCGATCCACCATTAGTGAAGAAAAGAATTTGAATAAGGAAGATAAGTAGAGAGACTAACAGAAGGCCTCCCTCTCATCATCTGCCATAACGCATAACCCATCACTTCCACCATCTCTCCTGCGTACGTCATTGCCAATGGCCGCAAAACAAAAGCCCATAGACCCACCACTGCCATCACTATTTCAACTCCCAAGCTCATCTTTCTTTCTCTTGCATTTCCTTTCTGATGATTTTTCTCTTCTTCTTTATTTCCCGCACACTCTCTCTTCTTGGATTATCTTCTTTAGTTTGTTCCTAGTTCTAATCCATAAAGAATAATTTTTCCAACTTATTGTCTTGTCTAGCCAATGGAATAAGTCTGATTATCTTCTTTAGTTTTTTCTAGAACCGACTCTTCATTACTTGGATAGTTTTTGTAGCTCTTTAAAACAAAACAAAAAATATTAGGTTTAATTTTTGTTTTATAGAGAATAATCAAATTTATTAATGAAGGGAATTTCATTAGTTTTGGTTCCTAATATTCTCTATAAAAGGTATTGGGGATATAATTGTCTTTTTATTTTTTAAACTCTATGGAATGACTCATTTAACCTTAAAGATATATTTTTTTAGAGCTAGCATAATAGGCCTTTTAGTCAATTTTATTTTTTTCACGGTAAAATGACTCCTACTTAAAAATTTTAAAGCTTATGTATTGGGGCTTTGTTGTCTTTGCAACTTGGTTCATTTGTTATTATGCAGTTGATTGAGATTGAGAGTAATTAAGTCTTTTAATAAATATAAAATAATAATTTAATCAAGAAGGTGTTGGTGCATGGGTCGCACTCATCAGCGCATGAGAGGAACCCGCGCCTTTTTGGCGGCGCGTACGTGCCTCCCTATAGCCAAAAACTCCTTTCTGTCATATCATTGAAATCCTCATGGCGTTCTCTTCCTGATTAAGCGGCACGCAACAGTTTAGGTGGCATAATTTGGTGTAGGCGAGGTTTTGTTTCTCTCTTTTTTCTCTTTCCTTCCATTGAAATTCACACTAGCCATTTAAAATTTAATAGTTATCCTCTTGGTTATTGGAATTTTAACTTCAATCCTTATTCTTTTGATTTTTAATTTTTGTTCTTGAACATTTTGTAAAAAAATTATTTGTTTTCATTTTCATCATTCAATTCCAAGTTGTTGTATATTTGTTTTTCAATATTATTCTTATTCTTTTGATTTTTTATTTTTTGTTCTTGATCTTTTTGTAGAATTTTTGTTTGTTTTTTATTTCATCTTTCAATCCTAATTTGTGATATATTTTTTAATTTCGTTCTTATTCTTTTGATTTCTAATTTTTCTTTCCTTTTCCTTTGTAAAATCTTTATTTGTTTTTAATTTTTTTCTTCAATCCAAATTTATGATTTATTTTTTAATTTGGTTCCTATTTTTTGTCATTTTGTTAAATTGATTTTTTCTTTTCAATTTCACCCTTCAATAAAAAAATATTGTTGTCCTCTAATTTATTTTTTATTTTATTTTTTATCCTTATTCTTTCAATTGCTATTTTTTTATTTATTTTGGATCCTTTTGTATAATTGATTTTTTTTTCTGATTTTATCCTTCAATGTTTGATAAATTCTTTCTATTTATGTAACAATGGTATGAGTATCTTGATATGATATAAGAATCATACAAAAAAGAAGTAGCCATAAATGAATTAGAATTAGATACAAAAATATAACCAAGAAAAAAGAGTTCTGATCTGTTTAACATTTGTTGTGGTAAAAAGTAAGAAAAAACAAGAATTGAAATCAAAGTTGTAAACTTTTGATGGATTTTCTTGTTGATTAATAAAATGAGTGAATTAGAAATTAGGTTTGCAAAATTAGAGGTGGAGTTACAATTGGAAATTTTCATCTAGTTTGCTTTTTTGTTAGGTTTTTTGATTAAGTACAATTAAAATAACATGATAATTTGACTAGTTACATATTGAGTTCAATAAAATTTCTTCAAAAAGACATAATCCTTAGAAGAAACACAAGTTTGAGGGTAGAATCAATAGATATTTTCTTACAAGGACAAAATTCTTGAAAAGAAAAAAGTCTTATTAAGGTGAGATCCCATAGCTTCTCAACTGAGTTGAATGGCATTCTATAACCTCTATTAGAAATAATAATAATAATAAAAAAAAAAGAAGAAGAAAAGGAAAGGAAAAGGAAGAAAAGGAAAGGAAGCACCAAATGCAAGAACTCTTATTAAGGCATAGCTTCTCAACTGAGGTGAGTGGCCTTCTATAACCTCTATTAGAAATAATAATAAAAAAGAAAAAAGGTCCACCAGTTGAGTGGCTGAGCCAAAAACAAAGGCATCGGAGTATAATTATTTATCGAACTACTAAAAATTATGGTAATTAAACTAAAGCCAAAGTATATAGAGCCGTGAATAGCTCAACAAGTTAACAGTCCTCTTGAAAAGCCAAGTATCTCTCCCTTTGTTTGATCAGGTAGCGCCCTACTGATCTCTCTGTTTCTCATTTATCTCGCATGAACCCTATTCCAGCCTCCTCCTCTCTCTTCTCTCCTTTTTTTTTCCCCAACTTTTGTGTTACATACAATACGTGCTTCTACATATACATACATTGACAGAAAGAAAAGAGGATCTTGGCTCTCTGTCATTTGTTATAAGAATATATATTGAAAGAGAGGTTTTTTTTTGGTTTTTTTGGTTTTTTTTGTTAGGAGAGTTAGAGATAGATTGAGGGACCAGCATGGAACAAGAGATGGCTGACATAGAGGCGCTAAATGAGGAAGAACCAGGAGTCTCAACCATCTTCAAGAAAGCAACTAGGGCTGTTTCTTTGAGGGTACTGATGAATGAGAATTTAAGAATTCTCTCTTTCCATTAATTTTAGTGTCTTTTTTCTTTCCATATAAATGGCTTGATTATTAAATGATGGTTTCTTTGCATGTTTTCTTCTTCTTCTTTTTATCCATTTCTTGCGTTATATATTAAGGCAGTCTTAGTTTTGATTAAACGTACAGTTTGAGGATGTAGTCTACAAGGTCAGACTTACGAAAGCAGGCAGTTTTTGTGGAAAGATTGTCAAAGCAGAAGAAAAGGTTATCTTAAAGGGAATCACAGGCAAGGTTCTACCTGGTGAAATGCTAGCCATGTTCGGTCCATCAGGCAGTGGGAAAACAACTCTCTTAACCGCATTAGGAGGCAAACTTGGAGGACTACTTGATGGGAACATAAGCTATAACGGCAAGAACTTCTCCAACTCAATGAAAAGGAACATGGGATTTGTTACTCAAGATGATGTTCTTTACCCTCATTTAACAGTGACAGAAACTTTGGTTTTCACTGCCCTTCTTAGGTTAGAAAATACTTTTAGTAAAGAAGAAAAGATCATGCATGCAGAATCTGTGATTACTCAACTAGGTTTAACCAAGTGCAAGAATAGCATCATTGGGGGCCCATTTATGAGAGGAGTTTCTGGGGGTGAGAGAAAGAGGGTTAGTATAGGACAAGAGATGCTCATAAACCCTAGCCTTCTTTTCTTGGATGAGCCAACATCAGGTCTTGATTCTACAACAGCTCAAAGAATTGTGTCCAATTTGTGGGAGCTGGCAAAAGGAGGAAGAACAATTGTAATGACCATCCATCAACCTTCAAGTAGGTTATTTTACATGTTTGACAAGGTTTTGCTATTATCAGAAGGCAGCCCACTGTACTTTGGGGAGGGATCACAAGTTATGGATTACTTTTCCAGCAATGGATATGCTCCAGCAGTTCCCATGAATCCTGCTGATTTCCTTTTGGACCTTGCAAATGGTATGTGAAATTATACTAATCTCTATCTTAATCTACTTAAAAGACAGTAATTGTGGTATATCATACATGTACTGTATAGAGGAATTTTACTAATATCGTTGGCTAGTAGTGATTGTTTTTTGTTTCTATGTTTCTTGAAAAAATTTTGCGTGCTTTGTTAGTGGTTGTTAATTATAGTGCTTTGCGTCTAAAATACTTAAATAGTTGATTGTGTGTAGCTTTAAGCTTTAGCTGATTTAATTTCTGGTACGTATTTCAGTTTCCAGATAAACAATTACCTGTACTTGGTTTAGCTGATAAAGTTTCAAATTAGGAATGTGATTAAACCAATTTCATGCACGCATTTTAGCTAGCAGTCCAAAAATAGATATATGGCACCCACTTTGTTTCATTTTAAAATCAGACTGTCGATATCCTTAAAGGACGTCAGGAAACAATGTCTGCCTTGCGTGTTGAATGAACTGAATCCATTTTTGTTTTCTTTCCATTAATGGATAAGATGGCTTTTGACACTTGGCAGCATGTTTGATCAGAAAACGTTCCCATGCAGTGTTGAGATTTGGAGAAGTTTCAGTTGGAAAATTAAAGCCATGTCGAAACTCGTTAAAAATATTGGAAATTGTAGAACATACCTAGGAAATGTTTTCCAAATTCATGCAATTAAAGTGGAATTAATGTTCTCTCTATGTTTGTAATTAGTTAGTTGGTATCTGATTAAGTGTTTATGCTGGACTTGGAATTAACTCACTTTCTACAAGTTTCCTATGCGGTTTCCAATTTCCTGCGTTCACAGATTTCTATACAGTAGACTATCTAGGTTGCTTTGTTGTATATTTTGGCTTGAATCCCTCGTGTCATTCATGCACATCTCCAATTTCTCCAGGGGCTGCCCTAGAAAACATTAAGTGAGTCCACACTATATAGTTTAATTAAGGACCTAATATATATAATAATTAAACAATATTTTATAGTTTCATTATTGTACAAGAGTTTTGGGAGGGCTAAAATGAAGAGATGCTTGGGTTGACAAATAGAGATTTGAAACAGAGGGCCGGACAAGGTTTTAAATAGTTTCACTGTACTAAACTCAAGGAATTTGGTATATTGCTCATGGGTTGAACTTGGGCTTTAGTTAATTATTAAAAATGATCAATGAGGACATTGTATGCTTATGCTGTTGTAGGTGTATCATCAAATAGTGAGGTTCCTGGATCAGTCAAGCAGAATCTAGTGTCAGCCTACAAGAGCAATCTTGCAAGCAAGTTGAAGTCAGAGGTTCAAGACATTGATGATCAGCCTCAAGATGGATTAAATGATCAGAAAGTTGCACGGTGGGCAACAACTTGGTGGCAACAGTTTTCTGTATTGTTGAGAAGAGGAGTGAAAGAAAGGAAGCATGACTCCTTCTCTGGCCTCAAGATTGCTCAGGTCTTGGTGGTTGCTTTCCTTTCAGGGCTTCTGTGGTGGCAATCTGATGTATCCCATCTACAAGATCAGGTAACATTTTGCGACAATCTAACATTTCTGAGAGCAGGTTCGTCAACAGGGAGTTAGTTTTGACCTATTTCGGTATAATAACGATATGTATCCGAAAATACAAATGCAGATGGGGCTCCTCTTCTTTTACTCAGGATTCTGGGGCTTCTTCCCTTTATTCCAAGCGATTTTCACGTTCCCTCAAGAACGTAGTATGCTCGAAAAGGAACGATCTTCCGGCATGTATCGACTATCATCATACTTTATGTCAAGGATTGTCAGTGACCTCCCAATGGAGCTAGTCCTTCCTACCATTTTTGTAAGTATAACCTACTGGATGGCAGGGCTTAAAGGCACACCAGGAAACTTCTTGCATACCTTGTTCGTTCTCTTGTATTCTGTGTTAGTATCAGGAGGTCTAGGACTAGCACTTGGTGCTCTGGTGTTGAACCAAAAATCTGCTACCATAATGGGATCGGTGATCATGCTGTCGTTCCTGCTTGCTGGCGGATACTATGTTACACACGTCCCTGCCTTCATTAGCTGGGTGAAGTACATCTCCATTAGCCAATACACATACAAGCTGTTGCTGGGGTCTCAATTCAAGCCCACAGACACTTATCCATGTGGTGGTGCTGGCGGAGTTTGTTTAGTTGGAGATTACCCTGCAATCAAACAAGTGGGGCTTGATGGCCAAGTTCTTGGTGCGGCTGTATTAGGGATTATGCTTGTGGTTTATCGCCTGATCGCTTTCTTTGCTCTCATGAGGATTGGAGTAACTAAAAAGTAGAGTGGATTTTTTTCTTTTTGGTTAAGTTTTGTGCCAGGACACTCTTATTCCAATAAATTGTTCTAATTTTCGAAGATCAAAATTGTTTTTAATGATGATTGTAGCAGTAAATATTCTCTGGACGTGTGGTGGCTGTAAAATTCTCAGAAAACATGCCTCTTATGTGGAGGGCATGTTGAGGTAGCCGAGTGCTACAACTCGAGGTTCCTAATTCATGCCCCAAATTTGTGGAAATCCAACAGGAATAATTATTCTAAAAAAACAAGCTCAATGTATTGGGCTTTCAGAATAATATATGCCCCAAAGTGTTATATTTATTACTTAGGTAACGATTTCTTGAAGGCCCATCTACTTACCATTTTATTTTTATAGTTTAACCAGTGGTATTTTATCAGTTATTTTTTGAGTCTATCTTTAAAAATAAATTAAAAATGAAACTCATGATATATAAAAGAGATAAAAATATCTCTATTTAGTATTTTTCTCTCCTAATTATATCTATTTTTCTATTTAAAATATATTCAGGGAATAATTAATAGAATATTAATAACATGGATTGATTACTTAATGTGCACCATAAAATTTCTCAACCACTTGTAGAGTTGCATAGCGTTTGGGGCAGGGGAAAAGGCAAGTAAAGAAAAAGGGAGGAAGCAAAGCAGAATTTTCTCTTATTTGAAAAGAAGAGGAAAACGAAGGAGAATTTTCTTAAAAAGTGGATGGAAAAAGTAGGAAATTATAATCCATTCTTTTATGAGCATCTTCCTAAATTTAAATAGTAATTTCAACTCTCAGAAAATTCCCCTCTAAATTTTTCCATTTAAATTATTGAAAAAAATAAACTTTCTTTTCATCCCCCCCCCCCCCCCCCTCTCATTTTACCACTCATTCAAACAGAAAGAAAATGTTTGTACATTCACCTCCTTACTCCCACTTCCCTTCCCCTCTCTTAATCTTCTCATGTACAACGTTAATTCTGACCTAGGAATGTAAGATGCATTAAAATCACTTGATCAAATATAATATGAATAAAAAAAAAAAAAAAAGGGAAAAGGAAGCTGCCTGTCTATGGCAATGCAATGGCTTACGAACATGCAGGAGACAATGACTTCCTAATTTGCGGCTTGCCTAGTCTTGCTTTGAGGCTGTTTACCATTTAATTACCAAAATGGGTTGTTTCAAAAAGGCTCTCTTAATCAAATTGGAATTTGGAATCCAACACTTAGAACATCGTATTATTCGATTGACTGTTCTGAATCCACACTGAAGCTACCTGGAAACTTGAAGTTAACTCACAATGGGCCATTTTGACATCACACGACTGGGGCTTCCGCCCGGCTTCCTCCGGCCACCCTAGGCCGTACATGCTGGATTAAGATTTCCGAAGTTAGTTATGGGCTTGTTGGGATCGGAAAACAAAAGTTACGATCTCAGATGTGTTCTTGAAAATTGGATTCATTACATGGATGGAAGTAAAGAGTAATCCGGTTGCTACTTATTCAGTCATTCGTAATATTAAATAAATTATTTATATTTTTACGAATTCATCATTTTTAGGACTTCAAGACTTTTATCATTTAGGCTAGGGGGATAATTCTAGTACTCTCATCTTACAACGCCGCATGTTTTATTTGTAAGCGTTTCTTCCTGTGTTTGAAAAGTATTTTTAAAATATTAATTTTTTTTTTTTATATTTTCAAATTATTTTAATGTGTTGATTTTAAAAATAAATTTTAAAAAATAAAAAAAATATTATTGGCATAGTTTTCTAAGGAAAATACACTTTGAAAAGCAATCACAACCACACTCCCAAACATAAAAAATTTAAAGCACTATTTTAAAACTAGGACCACCCTCAGCTCTAGCCGACTTGTGACCTAATCTATCTTGTTTGAGTTGAAAGAAACAAAAAAAAAAAACAAACACTTAACTAAATGTTTAAAAAATTAGATGACGTGGTGATTTGAATAAAACTTGGCTATTAATTTGTAAATTTTTTTTTATTAAAACAATATTTAATTTTTTTTTAAAATAATCAATATGGGTCGATCCTGTTAATTAACTCGTAACCTAATGTCTTGTCTGAAATCCACATCCAGATTTGATTTTAAAACTATGATTTAAATCCATGGGTCCTAACAAATACAAGGAGCTCACTATTAGGAGACTAGAGGACTATTGATGAGCAAGCCTACCCTTGCATGTAAGATTTTACAGAATTAATCTCAATATAGTCTAAAATTATTTTTTAATTTTTTAAAAATTATTTTTGACATCAGCACATCAAAATAAAAACACCAAAAAAATATTAATTTAAAAATAATAATAATAAAAAAATTTAAAATTTTTTAAAAACACTTTCGAAACAAAAAAACAAACAGGTAAATTTCATAGAATTTTTTAATTGTCATTGAAAATAAAATGATGGAAGTGTTCTAATATCAAAATAAAATTGATAAAACCCAAAATCTAGAACCTAACAATATGTCGAAAACTAAATTGAGAATTCCGAAAAATTTTGAATATTCCATTTCCGAAGAAACACTGCGGGTCATGTTGAAGTACTGTAAGAGCCATGTAGCAAACAAGGTGAAGCTCGGAATGAAACTTCTCTTTTGTTTGTACTTCAACACCCTATTGACCCTCCTAGCCATTAAAACAAAGCTACAAAATCAATTTTCTTCCCTTTGAACAATGTATTGCCCTTGAAACTACGAGGAAATCAGCTTAATATAAGATTCTGTCGACGGCACTTAATTGAATTTTTAATTTATTTTCCAGCCAACAAGTCTAATCTCGTGGGTATTGAAAAGCCAAGATTCAATATTGTTGTCGCTAATATGAGAAAAGGCTCAAATCAATCAACTTTATTGCTAATATTTTCTTCACTGAATGCAAATAGGTCGTATATTTATTCATAGAACTTGTTTTTGGCTATGCAAAATCACCCCCCGGCTAGCCAGCCAGCCCTCGTTAACTCCCAATATGCAGAAGGACTGTAAGTTCATGGAAGCATCGATCATGGATGACTTTAGTTTGCATCATCAGACTAAATCAACGCGTAGAGCCTCAAAAACTGTCAGGAAACTTAAATGCCAACAAAAAAGTTAGGTGCCGAATCTCCGTTGTCCCTGACAGCTGCAAGTCTTCATCGAAGCAGAACCATCCATGTGTGTACTCATAATGCCAAACTTGCCTACTCATCAAACTCACTATTTATCTTCACGTGTCCCATTAAAATATCCGTTCAAGCTACTATATCTGTCTTTTCTTTTTCTTTTTCTTTTTCTTTTTTTGATAATTGACAATAAATTAAACACTATCAAGTGGATTTAATATTGTATTAATTTGTCAAAGTTTAATCCTCACAAAAAAAGAAGAAGATAAAATACCAAAGTATCTCTAAATTTATGTTACCATTGCTCCTTGACCCACCAAACAATTCTAAAATTCTCATCTTTTGACATTTTTTCTCTATGTTATAAAATATAAATTATATTTTAAAAATTCATCTAATAATTTATAATTTAAAATTTAAAATTAAAATAATTTTTTAATATAATATCATAGTTTTAATAACTAAATAATAATAAGTTAAAATTTTAGCATAAAGTAATATAAACATATACAAGTTTTAGATTCAAATAGTTTTTAATTAAAAAAATAATATAAATTATATTTTAATTTTTAATATATGAACTTAAACTATTTTTGAATTTGAATTGATTTGGGATAATTCTTTCAAATTCCACGCCCACATAATTCTAAAAACACCTTAATCATGATAACAATCCAGCTCCTTTAATTTTTATGCTTTTTCTCGAACTTTGACCTTCCATTCATCAATCATGATCACCAATTTATATATCTCTCCGTTAAAATGACACGTGAGTCACCAAAAAAAAAAAGAAGGTATCTTGCACGCCAGACCATGGAGGGTTTAGTGTAGAAGAAACCCTAATCTTACGCATACCCTCTCCAATAGAAAAAACAAAGTAAAAGCCCTCAACGTTAACGTGTCAGAATATAAGAGCCTCCATTTGTACCCTCTTTTTTCTTCTGTTATTTTTTGTTTTTCCTCTCTTCCACAGTCTCCTTTCGTTAACATAAAACAAGAAAAGAAAAAGAAAAAGAAAAAAGAAAACAATCACATGCCTAACTTCACTCCACAAAACATCCACGTGTCGTCACTTGATAAATGGTTGGACACATTAAATCTTTTTGTCGGGACATGCAAAATGTGCGTAATGTGATATTTATGCTGACACGTGTCTACTTTAGAGATGACTGCCTTTTCTGTGACGGTTCATGCACCAGAGTTGGGGTTTGGATTTTTAAATTGTATTTTAAATTATTTTTTATTAAAAAACAGATTTTTTGAAAGTATTTTAGATGTTTTACTGTATTCATATTAAAAATAAAAAGAAATTTAAAAAATATCATTTTTTCTTAATTTAAATTGTATTTGTATTAAAACTAAAAAGAAATTTAAAAAATATCATTGTATTTTTAATTTAAAAATACTTTTAAAAATATTATGTCCAGCTGCCGCAAAATCAAACACGACCGGACATTAGTAAGCACTTCCACATGGATAAGGTCGGCTATTTGATGGAGAACGTGTCATGCTTTTAACGGTGATAAGAATAAAGTAGACCCCATCAACCCAGACAAGGACGGCCGTACTTATCCCTATATAAATTACTCCATGATCAACTAGTCATGAAAAAAAGAGAG
>Ga0307518_10003154_pt1 | contig 11918 bp, 13 predicted proteins | sample 25_EM_MG_FD_203889 | JGI IMG/M metagenome (GOLD analysis project Ga0307518, IMG submission 203889) | Populus trichocarpa ectomycorrhiza microbial communities from riparian zone in the Pacific Northwest, United States - 25_EM | ecosystem: Host-associated > Plants > Roots > Unclassified | place... | reverse complement strand
ACTCCGGTTTTGATAGCAAACTTAGCAATAGATTGTTCTCAATAATTACTTAGAGTCCGCTCTAGCAATTAAGATAAACAATCATAGGAAATAAGCATAGGAGAACAAATTCATTCATCATATAAACTGAAAAGAAAAGGTAAAATAAATTTTAAAGTTCTTGAAATCCGAAGGTTTCTGTGTCCTTGTAACCAAGAAAAAAAATTTAGCCTTGCATGTCTACTGAACAACTAATAAAAAAGAAAGAAGAAAGCATGATTTCGAATTCTGTTGGAGGAAGGTGTGTTTTTTCTCTCTTGGCTGGCCGTCCCCTCTTCCCCTTGTCTCTTTCTTTTTATATCCTACGGAACCTTAATCCCTTTTCTAGAAAATAATCCTTTCCTGGAGAAGCTAAATTGCCGAAATAAAGACTTGGATGTCGGTTTGGATGCTTTGGGATGTAAGTTGGACTTGTTTCTTCACAAAACCTGTCTGCTGGCAAAACTCTTATGTCATCTTAGAAACATCATATCAATCACATATGAGCTCCTTTTCTACTGTAATTTGGTAGGCTGATAGGTCTTCGAGTAAGGAATCCAACAAAATTATGTTTGCATCAAATGGACTTCTGTAGCTCAAGATATTCAAGTCAGAATAGCCGAAGGCCAACACTGGTAGAATACAGGATTTGACTTTGAAGGCTGCGATTTCCATGCTCTTTCTTTTTTTATTTTTCTTGCCATATATGTATAAGAAGGTATGAATGTTAGCTTTCTAATGCCACTAGAATCACTTCGTTTTGACATCTATAGCTCAAGTTCTGCACAAAACATCGATCGGAGGTCAAATTTGCCAATTATTTCCAATTTACTTCTTTTTGCGTCTTACATCCAAAAGTGTCTTCAAAACATAAAACAAAGAATATCAAGGCATTTTATATATAAAACATAGACAAAATACTGGGTAAATGTGGGCAAAACTATCAAATAATATGGGTACATCAAATACCCCCACACTTAGCTCTTGCTTGTCCTCGAAAAAGGATAGATGAAATCAAATTAAAATTAAATAAGTAAAATAACTATGACTAATCTCTTAATCTCCCATCAAGAAGGATAAAGATAATAAATTTTCATGAATTTATTTACATGCGAATTTCAAAGCTCAATTAATCATTGGGATTTAAATGAAATATATGTCATGTCAAAGTGATAGGTCCTCTCATTGATATACACTCCAACACTCACATGTTTAGAACTTATATATTTAAATTTCTCAAATTCAATTAATGAATATGTTCTACCATAAGTTTGCTCTTCAATCTCATCTCCATTACTTAAATATTACAAGCAATGCATGAATCAAAAAGTCTTACTTTTTGGTTGTAATGGGGCTAAGGTTAAGATGAGGTAAAAGAAATGAAAAGAAAAGGCTAAAACCAAAGGAAGTAGAGCATTCTAAAAAAAATGATTCTTTTGAAACAAGATATCTCATCAAAGCACACAAATTTTCCATCTTTAAGCACCAATGCTTAACTTATTTTGATTTCAAGCTCCATCAACATAAAATCTTAAGAACACAAAGGAACACTTTTCTATTCTATTCTTTTCTTTGTGTTTTTTCTTTCTTTCAGCTTTGGCAACTTTGCCCATCTTTTCATCAAGCATCACTTTTTTTTTTCTTTTCACATAATTTCCAACCATGATCCATGAGATATCAACAAGTATATGCTTTACTAATCCTTGGCCAGGGAAAAAGGAAAACATATAAAAAGTTAAGGCTTGGGTAAAGAAAAAAAAAGATAAACAAGCTCAAAAGGGCTTACTAGTGATAATATGCTTTAGGTTGACTTTTTGGCTCAAGTAGTTAAAATTCCTAATGTCTTTATCATCTTCATGTACGCATGTAATGTGAATGTAATCTCAACAAGATATGAAGCAAGTTCTAGAGATACATATCATTAAAATAATACACAATCAAAGAATATAATGTTGAAGGCTTAGAAGCTTGTGTTGGTATAACACTATAAACTCAACGTGACATTTTTTCAAAGTCAATCCTAGACTAATTAAACTTTCAAACTTGCATGCAAACTCATTAATTCAATTTATATTTTCATCTCTCTCAACTAATTCTCATACATAATACTTATATTATCATAAACCAATGGGAGTTCAAAAGATAAAACTTAGACTCTTTTTTTTAAAAAAAAAAAACAACAAAGAAAACCAAAACACAACATTGTCCTCAATGTTGAAATAAAAGAAAAGGAATATAAGAGAACGAAAAAAACAAAGTAAAATGCGAAAAATAAAAGATAAGGGGAAAAGAAAGCAAATCTGATTTTTTTTTTGTGCTGGGTTGCCTCCCAGTAAGCGTTTTTGTTCTATGTCATTGGCTTGACACATTGCATGCTCATGCTTCATAGATCGATTCAGCTAACTCCACAGAGACGGTGATTTTTACCGTCCAACCTTCATAGAAAGGTTTAAAGCGATGCCCATTGACCCTGAGCACTTTGTTTATTTCTAAACTTGTAATTTCAACTGCACCATAAGAAAAAACATTAGAAACAACAAAGGTTCCAATCCAATAAGAGCGCAGCTTTCCAGGAAAAACTTTCAAACGTGAATGATAAAAGACCTTGTCTCCAACATGAAACTCTTTTCTTGTAATCATTTGGTCATGAAGACTCTTGATCTTTTCTTTATAAATCCTTGCATTCTCATAAGCATCATTTCGTATCTCTTCCATCTCTTGCAATTGTAAGTTTCTTGCAATCCCAGCAGCATCATAATCCATGTTACATTATTTCATGGCCCAAAAAGCTTTGTGTTCAAGAAAGCAATAAAAAGACTTACCTGTCAGGCGTTCAAGCATTTGGTCCATGAATGGTAATGGGAAATGATTTTTGCGTGTAGAAAGATTAAGCTTTCTGTAAACAACACATATTCTCCATACACTCGAGATGCAAGTAGGAATGAGTTCATCATTTTTGTTCTTTACCAGCGTGATTCCAGTCTTTTTAGGCACCACATGGATAGGCGTGGCCACCCATTTACTATCCATGATGGGATAAATTACTCCTGCATCTAATAGTTTCAAAATTCTAGCTTTCTCTACCTCCATCATAGTCGGACTCAACCTCCTTCGCATTTCCCTCGTTGGTTTTGTATGTGATGCATACACATCGAGGGACTAATGCCCTTGATGTTGGCTAAAGTCCATCCAATAGCTATTTTGTGTTCGCACAACAACTTCACAAGTTTTTCTCTTCCGCACATGTCAAACCTTTTGATAGGATAACAGGAAGTGTGTTGTTGTATCCAATGAATACATACTTCAGATTATCAAGTAAAGGTTTCAACTCTAACTCGGGAGCCTATAAAATAGATGGCAAAAGCTTTTTATGTGAAAGTAATAGATCAACAAAGACATTACCATGGGGAACGATTTGTAAAGCTTGCAAAGCCAATGCTGATTCGTGCATGTTTTGGGGAACACATATGTGCCTCTCCATCTCAGTAAAATCATAGTCATAACTCAAAGCGACGCTTAATCCATTCTCACAATCAAAATCAAAAACTTGCTGCACACACCTATCAACTTGGTCATAGCATATGATAGAATAAACATTATTTTAAGGATATTTCATTCCATCATAAAAATTAAATTCAATCATTTCATCTCCTACTTGCATGGACAAATTATCCTTACCACAATCAATTTTGTATTGGTAGTTTTCAAGAATGGTCTCCCAAACAATATAGGAGTGTTGTTTGATGAATCACAAGAATCACGTTCCATATCAAGAATATAAAAGTCGCATGGAATAACCAAACTATCAATGTTGACTAGAACATCTTTTATCACACCAAGTGGATAAATAAAACTACGATCCACAAGTTGTATTATTACAATACTAGTTTTAATCAAAGGCTCCAGACTAAGAAAATCATAAACATGTTTAGGCATAACACTAATGGATGCACCTAAATCGCATAAGGCTCTTTTAAAACTAGCATTAGCAATAACACATGAGATAGTAAATGCACTTAGGTCGTTTTGCTTCAAAGACAGATTCTTTTGAACAACAGTAGATATAATACCCATACTTACTGTTTCGTAACCTTTTAGCATGAAAGCTCTCTTGGTAGTGCACAACTCCTTTAAGAATTTGGCATACTTAGAAATTTGCTTGATAACATCAATAAAAGCAATGTTGAGTTTCAATTTCTTGAAGACCTCTAAAATTTCTTTTCTTTGTCCTCTTTCTTCGACCTAGAAGAACTCACAGGAAATGGGGGAATTTTCTGAAAAATGGAGCTCATGAGTTAGGACTTACCTTTGGAGTATTGGTCGTTGTTTCAGTATGTGGAGGAAGAGGATGTTTCTTCTTTATACTCAATTTGGTTTCTATCTCCTCTTCTTCCTCCATCTCAATTTGTTTCAACCTTTGCTCTTCAAGTTCTTTCCCACTTTGCAGCGTGATCACACTAACATTCTTGTTTGGATTTAATGCTTGGGAGGGCAACTTTCCATTCATTTGTGCCTCTAATTTCCCTACACTTGAAGCTACTTGCCCCATTTGCTTCTCTAAGTTGTGAATGCTTGACCTTGTTTCCTGTTGAAAAGACATGACATTTTGTTGAAAGGTCACTGTGTTAGAAGCCAAGGTTCTCATCATCTCACGAAGATCATCACTCGATGATCTATGACATTGGAACTTGTGACTGTAGTGGGCTATCGCGCTTGATAATTCTGTTGGGACTGAAATCCATGGAACTGTCAGCCTTGATTACCTTGTTGAGGCGAGTTCCCATAATGTAAGTTGGGATGATGATGCGAACCTCGTGATCTGGTCACGCAACCCACAATCAAGATTGAGATCTGATCCCGGAAAGCCGAAATAGGTCTGATAGAAGTGTGACACAATGGAAACCTGCCCCAAGGCACCAGCACTATTGAATTGAGTAGAATGACACCTCGAAGCCAGTTAATCTTTGATGAGTCAGATTTAGTTTGTTCAAGAACTGAAGAATGCAAGAATCACTCTCACATGTTAAAACCGAAAAATTCAGAAGTTATCATCATCAAAGCTGCCGAAATTTTGGCTTACATGAGTTTAAATAGTTCTTGAAAAATTAACCCTAATGGACCCCTTATGTGGACTTATATGAGGTTAACTCAAAACTGACCCAAAAACCCTAAACTAAAAAGCCCATAACCTGATCCGAACAAGCCTTGGATCCTAGCTCAAAACAAAGTTTTAATTAAGCCCAAACATGAAAGAAAATAGTAAAAATAGCTAATTTGTCATTAAATACCACTAGCTTTTCTTTCCTTGTGTAGCTATGATGAATAAGGAATCCTTATAAGAAAAGGATTCTGAAACATTAATGAATCCTTCCCACACTTGGAGATTATACTGCAGCTCATTAAAGATCCTGGTGGAACTAGGAAATTTCCAAAACCAGCTGCCACATCCTTATACATTTAAGAATTTTTAGGAAAAGAATCTTAACCAAATACGAAGTCCACAAGTCAAATGGAAGTAAATAACAAAATTCGTACAGCCTCTGTTGACCAGTATTGTGGTACCTTTCCGAAGTACGATTGACCTGAAATTTTAACCCATAGTAGCACAACATGTCTAGAGAGTCCATATAAAATTTTAGGCCGATCCAACGGTTGGATTGAGAATTATAACTGTTGCCGTAAACCTGGACTGTTGCGCTTTTTACGCCAAAATCCGAATCTGACTTTACTTGGATCGTATCACAAGGCTGCACCGTATCAGATGATCTCTCCATCCGGGATTGTATGTGTTGGAAAGGGATCATACTTACACTGAGGTTGTCCATTGAATGCTCCATCAACTAAATTAGCTTGTTCAATGTGATTTATTGCATTGTTGGGCACATATCCGAAGCATGTCCTTTTAAGGAGCACATGATACAAACTTTCACCTAGTGTACATTTCTACAAGCCAAAGAACACACAAGAGAAGCAAGATCATTTACTTTATTCTCAAGGTTAGAAATACTTACCTCATTTACTTGTTTGCTTGGGAAGTCTCCACGCGTGCCAAATTGTTTGGAGTTGGCTGCCATATTTGATATCAATTTGCATGCAGCCTTAGGTTTCTTATCTACCAATGCCCCCTCCACTTACCGCATCAATGATACTGTGGTCAGTAGGCATCATTTCTTCATAGAAGTATTGAATGAGCAGCTGATCAGGTATCTGATTATGAGGGCCTTGAATGCACAGTTGCTCAAATCTTTCCCAATACTCGGAGAGTCTCCCCATGAGATTGTCGAATCCCACATATTTATTTTCTTATGTTAGTAACTTGAGAGGCTGGGAAATACTTTTCAAGGAAAATCTTCTTCATGCCATTCCAAGTTCCAATGGAACCTGAGAGAATAGGAAAATCTTCTTCATGCCTTTGTTGCCCCTTTTAAAGGGAAAGGGAAACCTTTCAACTTAACATGTTCTTCGTCAACTCCATTCGGTTTCATGCCAACACAAACCATCTGGAACTCCTTGAGATGAGTACGAGGATCTTCTCCAGCAAGTCCATTGAATATTGGCAGTAAGTGTCTAAAACCAGACTTGAGCTCGAAGTTGACATTATTGTCTATGTTTATGCATAATGGTTGATTCTCCATGTTAGGAGCAGCGAGCTCCTTAAGTGTATGTTGTCATGCAACATCCATGGTGTTTACGCAAGCTTCCTTTCATAACCTGCGTAAAATGTTTTCTATTTTGTAATCTACCTGCACTTGTCTTTGGTTAGTAGAACGGGTTACAGGCATAAATCGTCAAGAAAACTCAAAAGAAATCGGCCATACAAGAGATTGAAAACAATGTAAATTGAATAAAAATCTTACGCTAGAAAACAAAAACTGCCTAAAAACCCTAGAAAACAGCGGAATTTGGCCTCAATAGGGTGGGGTTAGTGGGATAATCTCCCTTCCTTGGTTCTCTAAAGAACTGAAAAAGATGACTTATCGAAGAACAACTGGCTTCGTGGCGTCATTCTTATACTTCTCGTTTGCGAATCAATATTCGTTGGGTGGGGTTCCCGTTTTCAATAGTGTTGGTGCCTAGGAACAAATTATCTTTGTGTCACACTCTTATTAAACCTGATTTACTTGGCTTTCCAGGAATTGGTGTCTTTGCGTGTGAGTTGCTTGACCGCGTGTTCAAGAGGTTCGCATTAGCCCCACTTATAATTGATCCAAATAAGTGATAATAAACCAAAGATTAAGAAGAAAAAAATAAAAATAAAAATAAAAATCTGAAATTACTATCCTATATATGCTAGACTCAGATTTGCCTCCTTTAAAAAGTTCCAAATAGATTAGGAAATCTGATTTGAATGTGGAATAAATTCTGAAGTGTTTTTGCCTTGTTTTGCATGGACAATTAATGAAGAAAATCTCCCTCTTCTATACCTGCCAATTTAGTTTCCGTCCTAGAGTAGAAGAATCATTAATTAATCCTTCTTAACTTAGGAAATCAGATCTGGCACCCCTTTGATCCACACGAATTGGGCTCTTCTTGGACTTGGATTAGATGAATTAGAGGTTGCTCTTCAAGCTCCTCTAGGTCCATCTTACTCCATATTCTAAACAAGCTCATTCAATGCCTTTTTAATCTACTTTTCCCTCGCTCTTGTAACTGGCCCACTTGGTACCTCTAGTTGGTGTTGGATGATCCGCATCAGGCCTATCTTCGGGTTTTTAACAATATCTAGAGTTCTGCAACTCCGATTTAAGTGATTCTAGTCCCATTTAAAAGTTAACATCCAATTCTACAACTTTCATGCGGGTTAACATCCCAAATTCTGCATGTAACTAGGTCAATTTCTGGTCACAAGTTAGCTAACAATACTGTCAAGAATTCCGGTTTGCATGTCCAACACATAAACACCCTTTATATACAACATAACCCAACAATGACTGATGCGGATCAGCCCAACACCAAGCGTAATCATGCCAACGACCCATTGGAGGTGCCAATTGGGCCAATCACAAGAGCTAGGGCAAAGAAGCTTAAAGAAGCATTGAATGAGTTTGTTCAGAACATATGGAGCAAAATGGACCTAGAGGGGCTTGGGACAAAGGGTTGATGTGTCCGGCCCAATACCAGCCTTGTTAGGCTTGTTTTCCTAAAGCTACAATGATAAAAAGTCAGCAATTTATTCTCCTAATTAAGTAAGGAAGTTGGCCATATCTTATTCCTAAAGAGAGGAGGACCATTTAATGCTTTTCCTAACTTAGGAAGGAAAGTAATTAAATCAGCAACAAAGGAGGAAATTTGTTTTCTTATTTGTCCAAGTTAAACAAGGAAATCCAAGCTAATCAAGGACATCAAGGGGGGCAACAACACAAACTTTCCAAATCAGATTTCTCCTAGTTTATTTTGAGACTTCTTAAGGGTGACAAATCTGATTCTAGCATATTTAACATGATAATTTTTGGATTTTCATTATTTTTATTATTTTCTTCTTAGTTTTGGGTTATTATTACTTATTTAGGTCAATTGTAAGTGGGCTTCATATAAGTCCATCTAAGGGGGGTCCATTAGGGTTTTCTTAAGTCTAGAGTCAGTATAAATAAAGGCATAACCAAACATGTAAGGCCACACAATTTTCAGATCAATAAACTTCTTTGCTGCACTTATTGTGTGTTTGTGGGATAATCTCCCTTTCTTGGTTCTCTAAAGAACTGAAAATGACTTATCGAAGAACAACTGTCTTCGTGGCGTCATCCTTTTACTTCTCGTTCGCGAATCAATATTTGTTGGGTGGGGGTCTCCGTTTCCAATAGTGCTGGTGCCTAGATACAAGTTATCTTTGTGTCACACTCCTATCGAACCTGATTTACTTGGCTTTCCGGGAATTGGTGTCTTTGCATGTGGGTTGCGTGACCACGTTATCACAAGGTTGGCATTAATGATTATTCTTAAGATTTTACATATTCAAAGTTAGCTTCATAAGAGCATCCACACATAAATTTGTTTACATGTTCATGTTTCAACACACCATGGTCTCTTGTATGATTCGTACTTGTTTATTTTAACATGCAATACATAATTTAACATTAAAAGTGCCCCCCCTCTCCTTCATGTCTAGCCGAAGGCTCCAACCTTCCCTCACCCATTTTGTTCTTTAATGATTTCTAACATTGTCCAACCTTCTTCTTCTACCCCATTTCACACTTTATTCTCACTTTTATCTACCTAGAAAAATCCTCAAGAACCTTAATCTAAGAGTTAAAAATTTTAAACACTTACCCAATGTATAAGAAATTATTCTATGAAGGTTTTGGGTTTGTCCTAGCTGCGTTTTCTACTTCCTAAAACCTCTTCTTCCTCGTATTTTTCTTGGTCTTTCTTCACTCCTCTACTGCCGCCAACCTCCTCTCTTCCTTTTCCCTTAATTTATTTTGCTTTGATGCTTTAATCTTCACTCAAACCTCTTATTTTCTCTCATATGTTTGCTTGCATATGGTTTTCTCTACTTGTTCTTTGGAATAGGGTGTTGGAGAGAAGAGTGTCTCGTCCTTTTCCACTCTTCTTATTCTGTTGTCAACCCTCTTCTTCTTCTTAGGGCTGACGGGTTTTTCCCTTCCTTTTTTTTTTTTTGCTTTTGTCCCTCATTTGTTTATATATTTTCATTTTAGTTCCCTCAAAAAGTCTTTCCCATATTAGGTCTCAATTTCTCCTTATTCATTTATGTGTGTTTTATACTTCAAGTTAGAGCTCTTGTCTTTTATCAATGGGTTCTTTTCTATTTACTAAATCTCATGCATTTATGTTTTAGGGGTTTACAGGGAATGAATGATGAGATTATCTTTGGCAATGGTATCCATGTTGGATAACCGGGAATGAATGATAAGATTTGGCTAATGGCATCCATGTTGGATAGCTGGGAATAAGCATTGAAGATTAGCTTTGGCTAATGATATCCATGTTGGATAGCCGGGAGTAAGGGATGAAGGAAACTCCGATTAATGGGGTCCATACTAGAATTACCGGTAATGAATGTTGTGAGCCATTTCATTTGAAAGCGTTTACTGATACGTTTAAATAAAGAGTATAATGTATTATTCATAATCGAAATTAATGCTTAAAGAACCATATAAAGAATTGATCATACTTAGGAATGAATAGTTATGTATGGAAGAATTCTATATGTACAAGGATTCCTAGACCATAATACATGTCATCAGTTGTTTGTTGAACATAACTTAAATAAAATAATGTGGCATAAGGTTGTATGAAGACGTGGAGTAAAAGATTAGTGATAGACTCGATGACTACGGATGAGATAAGAATAATACTTAGTGATTATAGTGTTAGTGATTAAGGATAAGAAAGGAACGAATGACCGTAGTATCAGTGATACGATCCAGGCAACAAAAAACAATGAAATTCGGATTCTGATGTAAAATGCGCAACTGTCTAGTTTTACGACAACAGTTATAATTCTCAATTCGATCATTGGATTGGGCTGAAATTTTATGTGGATTCTCCTGACATGTTTTCCTACCTTGGGTTAAACGTTTAGGCCAATCGAAGTTTGGGAAGACAATGCAATACCGGTCAACAGAGGTTGCATGAATTTTGTTATTTACGATATGTGGACTTCCTGTTTGGCTAGGATTTTTTTTCCTACAAGGATGTGGTAGCTAGTTTTGGAAATTTTCTAGTCTTGCAAGGATATTTGATTGGCAACAACATAGTTTCCATGTGTGATATGGTTTGGCTAGGATTTTTTTTCCTACAAGGATGTGGTAGCTAGTTTTGGAAATTTTCTAGTCTTGCAAGGATATTTGATTGGCAACAACATAGTTTCCATGTGTGATATGGATATTAATGTGGAATCCTTATGGTGTATGATATCTATCATTAAATAAGTTTTCAAGTTAACTAAGGATACTTTGCAAACAAGGAAACTAAAGAGGAGGCAACTTCAGATTTGATTTTCCTAGCTTATATGGAACTTCAAAAGGGCAGCAAATCTGATCATATCATATTTAGGATATTAAATTCGGATTTATTATTGTTATTTTTTTCTTCTTAGTTTATGGTTTATTTATATCATTTGAGTTTAATTATAAGTGTGCCTCATTTAAGTCCCCATCAGAGGTCCATTAGGGTTTGTAGTCTAGAGTCAATTAAGTATAAATAAAGGCATAACCAAACATGTAAGATTGGACAATTCAGATTAATAAAACGTATTTTGCCGCACTTGTTGTGTGTTGGTGGGATAATCTCCCTTCCCAGGTTCTCTAAGGAACTGAAAAACAACTTATCGAAGAACAACTGACTCCGTGGCGTCATCCTTATATCGTGAATCAATATTCTTTGGGTGAGGGTTTCTGTTTCCAATAATGATGGTGCCTAGGTACAAGTTAGCTTTGTGTCACACTCGTATCAAACTTAGTTTACTTGGCTTTCCGGGAATTGGTGGCTTTCCGCAGAAAACTAAACATGAGAAAATTGGATCAAATCAACTCGGAATTAGCTCAAATTTGAAAATATAATTACTGGGGTCCTAATCGCACCACATATCAAATTTGGGGTCAATTGGATATCGTTTGCTTTGGGTTCAAATTCGGGTCTAATCAGGTCTGATTCATAACGTTTTTGCATCAGTATATCAAACCTTGTCGTAAATTGTTCAAACTTTATATTTTGTCTATTTGGGTTGATATCACATTATATCTGAAATTTTAACTCAATTGAACATCATTTACTTTAGGTTCCAGATTCGGACTTAACTCGTCGTAAACGAGTCTGTTTTGCTTCAACTTTTGAAATTCGCTTGCTTTCTGTTGTTTTCATTTCTTGCAGTTTATTTTCATCATATCCAACATATTTGGGTGTTGTTTCATGATTTTGCATATTTTTTATTTCTGTTT
>Ga0307518_10003153_pt1 | contig 11919 bp, 8 predicted proteins | sample 25_EM_MG_FD_203889 | JGI IMG/M metagenome (GOLD analysis project Ga0307518, IMG submission 203889) | Populus trichocarpa ectomycorrhiza microbial communities from riparian zone in the Pacific Northwest, United States - 25_EM | ecosystem: Host-associated > Plants > Roots > Unclassified | place... | reverse complement strand
ATTAATATATTAAAATTATTATAAAACACTAAAAAAATACTAATTTAATATTTTTTTAAACCAAAAATATTTTTTTAAAATATATAAAAATAGAAGCAGATGCTATACTAAAATCTCTTAATATTTGATTACTATTATATATTTTTATTTATTTAAAAAATATAAAATTTCATTCGAAAACTATTTAAGAATAAATTTATATCTTTATCTTTTTTTTAATTAAACATGTTTCTATAAAAATTATTTTTATTTTCTTATCCTCAAATAACCCATCACTAATATAATACTTATGAAACGAGCCTATGTCAGCATTTTAGCTAGCCAAATATTTAGTAGAATAAAGCTAATTTTATTTAAAATTTCTGTCCTAGTTCATGATTTCCTAAGAAATATAAACTCTGGATTTAGAGATTCCTCTCATTTAGGGTATGAGATTATAATAGCGTTTGTTGTTTTAAGTATTTTTCATTTAAAAATATATCAAAAAAATATTTTTTTATTTTTTAAAAATTATTTTTAATATCAATACATAAAAAAATTTAAATACAAAAAAAAAATTAATTTTTTTAAAAATACGAGTTGAACCACATTCTCTTTTAATATACATAAGATTATTATGGAAGGATATTCAATAAAATTAACAATACTTCATTTATAATTTCCTAAAAATAAAGCTATAAATAAAGCAAATCACAAAATTTTACTACTCTATAGGAATTTAATTTAACATTATATTACAGAAAATAATTTCTTTAACATAGGAAAAATGTAGCATATGATCCATTCCAACCCGTTTTATCCCATTTTGGATGTACTTGGAAAAAATAAAAAAATAGCGTAAGAGCCAAGAAGGAAGAAAAGAAAGGGCATATGATAAAGTCATCATCCTCTGAAAAAGAGCATGTTCTGCAGTTTGTTTTAATCTTAAATAGACATTAGGCCGAAGAAAACAGTCTGTCTGTCTTCGTTGCCATGTTTGAAACAGTGCAAGAAATTGCTGTTTACATTCACAGGTTTCACAACCTAGACCTCTTCCAGCAAGGGTAATAATGTTCTTACCATTTCTTCTCAATCATGTCTCTTTGATTCCCTTTTCATTTCTTTTTGTGGGTTTTCTGTTTTTGGGTGTTTAGATGGTATCAAATGAAGATCAGCATGAGATGGGAAGATAGTGAGTATACTTCCTTAGCAACCCCTGCAAGGGTTGTTCAATATGAAGGTAAAAGCAAATTCAACTCTTATTGCTGTTGTTTTCCTGAGTTTCTTTGTTTCTGCTGGGTTTTCTTCCTAGTTATAAGAAATCTTGTTTGTCACAAGAAAGGTCTAGAATTTTGCTACATTTCTTGTTAATTAACCACAGTTCCTATGCTCATCGTAAACCTCAATAAACTCAAGATTTCTCTCTTTTGTTTGTGTTTTTGTTTCTGGGTTTTTTCTTATATTTGTAGAATATTCACTTGAAGCAAAAAGGTGTGAGATTTTGCTATTTTGTTTGTTAATTAACCACAATTCTCCTTCACATTGTATTTAGGCAAAGTATGAGTATTTGGGCAAATTCAGTAACTTTGAGGAGGAGCTGTTTTGGATGTCTACATGAAAATCAGTTGTTTTCATATTTATATGCTTTGATGTTGTTATTGTTCATGCTTAGAGATGCAGTTAGCTTCTATTGAATGATTTACTATTATGTGAATTTTTTCTATGCTTAATGTTTTTGGGACGAGCTAAGAAAGAAATGATATTTATTTGAGCCGCAGCTCCTGATCTGGGTGGTGAAAACATATATGGGATATGGAGGATTGATGATACAGACAATAGTTTCTTGACACAGCCTTTTCGGATTAAATATGCGAGACAAGATATTCGTTTATCTATCATGATTTCCTTCACTCTACCTCTTGGTGAAAATGAGGTAATCCATACTGCTCTCTCTCTCTCTCTCTCTCTCTCTCTCTCTCTGTGCGCGCATGCGTGAGTGTTTGTGCAATGCTAGCTTGCCAGATACAATAAGCTGCCATTTTAACTCATATAGTTACAATTAAAGGGGGAAATGCAGCAGAAGGTTGCCTACCTGTGCTCAAGTGAAGTGAAACCAACTTGAATAGAGAAACAAACTGCTCTAGAAAACAGGATTTGCTAGGATATAACAGAAAATCAATATGTATGGTCTGCTTAGTGTTTGGATCTCTCTTATCAAGGTTGATATATATAGCTGGTCTGTGTCTACTATGAAGTGGTCTGGTGAGAAAGAAAAATGATCCTTTGAAAGTTTCTTCTATGTGCGTGTCAAAACTCTGCCACCTACATTGTGATATTGTACCTATGCTTTCATGATGACATCAGAAAGAAGTGGAATATTGCATTTCTCAAAACTAACAAGATTGAGGAACTGTTTTCAAATTTTTTTTAGCTCTAGCTGTTTCTTCTCAAAACTAACAAAATTGTGGAACTGCTTTCAAAAAACTTTCAACTCTAGCTGTCACTGAGAAGAGGATAAAAACATTATTTCGTTTCGATTCTTCAAAATAGCCCCACTCCTTTAACCTGGGATTTAAAGGGAATACTGCTAATATCTTTAATGCATATATTTATTACAATTTTCTGTGCTGTACCTCCCAGCTCAGAACTTACTGATGCAGATATTTAATGTCTTCAAACTGATATGGTCTACAATTTGCAGGGTCCATCAACCTCTGCTGTAATTTTGAAATTCGAGCTTATGCAAGCTCCCATGACAGATACCATGTGAGTTGAGGGAAATTGTTTTTTCATTATTGCAGTTAAAATGATCCATTGTTTTTTCTTGCCCGCTCAATGTTTGTTGATTAAATTTGGATATTGTACTGATAGATATGTGCACTGTACAGGGTTGAGCTGCTGGCTTATCCGGATGCTTCTTCTGTCGCAGTCCATGAATTTAGAATTCCTCCTAAAGCTCTTCTAGGATTGCATTCATATTGCCCTGTCCACTTTGATGCATTTCATTCTGTGCTTGTTGATGTTAGCGTGCATATCAGTCTATTGAAAGCTGGTTCTTTCTTGAAGGTACTCAGGTTTGTCACACTTCTGCATCAAGTCAACCAGCCTTGTCATGATCACTTTTTTTTGACATGGGTTATCTAAAATAACTTGATGAGTTGTATCTTGCAGTGGTTCTTACGGTCAAGATGCTACTGCCAAAATTAGTGATGGGTCCCACCAAGTATGCTCGTACACAATGGATAATCTTTTACATGCTTTTAGCCTCTATGCATAACTTTGTGCATTCATGCATCATTTTGTGGCTTAAATTTCTAGCTTATGCTTCAAGTACTTCTGATTTGTGATGAAAGTATTTACTTGCCACAGACACTCTTGTGCGAATGTCGTTATATTTGAGTGAATGCACTTCTTTTGTTCGTACATGCATGTGCATATATGCCAATTTGCATACCCTTTTCTGCAAAACTTGCAGTTTACTCTAGCTTGGTTTTTATCCTACTATTAGCACTAGTGTACAGTCCAGGCAAGCAATGGGTTGAGTGGGTTGACTGTGACAATTTTCTTTTCAAATCATTCCTTAGTTTTTTGTTTTAAAAATACTAGAAGGAGCTTGTATGATTGCTTCATTAATAAAATTTGCCAGAATAACTTCTTATCTCTTATCTACCTTCAACAAACCTTATTTTAAGTATGTTTTGATACTTTTTCCAGAGGTATCCAGAAATTGCATTTTATGAAATACTGTAGATCTTTCTATAGGCCTATTCCTTAGTGCAAAGAGAAGAGAATATCGAGATTCACCCAAATAATAGACAACCCCTAGAATCTGGGGATGCTCAATGGATGCTTGAAGGAGAATTAACCTTTATGTGAATTGTAAGCATATAACACATGTTTTTCCTTTTAGGTCTAGTCCTTTTCCTGCAAAAGATAATTGATGAAAAAATATTCTAAAACTACTGGTTTGTATAGCTTAAGAAAAGGTAAAAGTTTTCCTATTTGGTTGAAGCCCAAAGATTTGAGGATGCAATAGCATTTTTAAATTTGACACCTGCTATTATCTGGTGTGGAGGAGCCTGTACTTTAGCTTTATTCAGATTTTGTGATATTTCCATGGGTTGAAATTTTCATTTTGTGATTGACCAGGCATTGGGTCTAGTGGCTTCTTTAGATATAAAAAAGATCACACTTGTTAAAGCATTATTAGCTGCCCGCAACACATTGCTGGAAGAGCTACAAAAAATTAGCAAAGGCATTGAGCGCACTATTGATGTATCTGATTTTGCTTCCAACGTGGATGATGTGAGCATGTTTGATTCTATTGTGCAAGCAAATCTGGTTACTGCTGATGTTGCAGTTTCAGGACATGGAAAGCCACAGAATGGCCTTGAGGTCCTTCCTATAATCTGTATAGTTAACACATTTTGATTTTACATTCAGTTTAAGTCCTTTCTTATTTACTTAATATTTTTGTCTCTTCTTGGAAAGAAAGCAAACAGCACTATAGATTTTCAAAGTGATAATTTGCCCCACATTTCATCGAAGGCTGCTGTTGTGAACATCTTTCATTCATTGGGCGCTCAATTATCATATTTATGGAGCATTTTTCTGCAGTTCCACAGGTTTGCCTTTCCACCAAGTTGCCACATTCAGTTAGAGTTTTCTATATTTTCCTTTTACAAGGAAGAATACATTTCATTTGGTAAGTTATAGATGTGACCTTTCATTTAGTTACATCACAACTGACCATAGTTATTTAACCAGAAAAGGCACTTCATCCCTTGCATTTTCTTAAGTGCTTAGATACAAGCTGTAAAATTTGCTTAATTGAAGACCAATGACAGATTTTCTGGTATGCGTTTAACGTGGATCATAAAATTTCTATGATGGAATTTGTGAAACTTATGATGGACAGGCTTGTAACCATTGTTATTCTCATCATCATGAATTCTCATTTTGGTGACTCAACTTAAAGATATAATGCGGAATAAGAGTTACTTATTTAGCAATATTGAATTTACCCACCTGTGGAATGTGGTTTCCATTGCTGGACAACATCAAGGCAAAAATACTTTCCATGGTTGTTTTTTGCAAGCCCTTGTGTTTAAAAAAGCTGGCAGACTCAGGGGTGAAAGAAAAGGACAACAAATTTTGGTAAACTGGTATTGTTAGTTTATTGCAACTATTTGATACTATGTTTGGAATTGTTTGTTTATTTGACTTTATATAGTTTAGTCACAAGGTATGAGGGTTGACAGGATCCCTTCCCAACTTGTACATGGTTAGCATTATATGATCACTTAAGTTACCTAGCTCACAGGTAATTTTAACTCTTAAGGTCTCTTTCTGCTGGGACAGTCTAGATAATTTTAAAAGGATGGCTGCTGCTCCATTTTCTCTTCTTTTCTTTTCTCTCATCTATTGTCCCATCTTGGATCTATCCTCTCTTCCCACCCCTACCTATTCACATCTCCTTTTTCTCTTTTCTGGAACCCTTCCCTCAAGCTAGTCAAACAAAGATTCCTCCAAAGAATTTTCAATGTGATCAGAGAAGGCAACAATGCATGACTTGCATCTTGGCAATTGTTGGAAAATGCGCTTTTCTTTCATGCGGTTAAAATTTTAGACATCCATGTTAGGGTGTTTTCTGTAACTATCATGGAATCTCAAGGTCCAACTTCAGAATTTTGAAAATCAAAGCCTGGAATTTAAGCAGATGCAGTCTCTGTGTACTATTTGTATGTTTTCCTAACAGTTTTATTAATACTGTCTTCCTTATGTGTTTTTTGTAACCGAGATGGAACCTCAGGTTGCAAATTGCAGACTAGGGGTTTCTTAAATTAGGACCCAAAGTGTGACCTGACAAACTGCAGGATCTCCCTTTGCACATTTTCTTAAATTTATGATAACCTTTGGCCATCCTTCGTTATGGATTTGATTGATGCTTATTGTTGGTCACATTTATTGATGAGTTGATTCAGATGCAATAACTTTATCTGCACATGTTTATCTACTGGCCTTTTTTCTTCATTCCAGGGCAAACAAAACAAAAATACTGGAGTTTCTGCGTGATGTGTGGACTAAAGATCGACGAGCTGAATGGTCAATATGGATGGTGTACTCTAAGGTTGAGATGCCTCATCATTACATGAGCAGTGGAAGTGATGATTCCTCCCATCATGGCCATAGAAGAGTTTCGAGTTTGTTGAATGTAAATGCTTTATTTTTCTACTCAGTTCATTTCTTATCCATAGACTGTTAGTCCTTTTTTAGACTTTCAGTGATAAACACCATCATGTTCTTTATTCCATGGTCTCCAAGTTGAAATTTTTATTTTCTGTTCTATACAGCCTGCCCAGAGTGCAGCTACACGTGCTGACCTTCATCGGCGAAGTATTGCCCAAATGAGGGTGAGTATTGTTCTCACTTTAACTCATTTGTTTCCTTTATCTTGTAGTCTGGAGCTCTACATGATTATTTTTGTTTCCATGCAGATTAATAATCGGTCAATTCAAGACATGTATATATTTGGGGATCTGCTACGGATTCCTATTATTATTGTGGAACGTGTAACTAATGCACCGCTGCGTACTCTTAGTGAAAATTCGTTCTTCAAAAATTTGGACCTGGTAGATGCACATGGCTCGTACAGTGGACCTAGCACTGAATCTGAAGCTGGTAAGAAGCAACCTAGTGCTGCACTGTCAAAAAATGGTCGTGAATTGAAGGCTGTCATCTTTGTGCATGGATTTCAGGCAAGGCTCATTCTTTGTCCTTTAGCCCCCAACCTGTCTAGCTAGCTATTTTACAATCCAATGTGGAAAGTTGTGCTCAATTGATTTCACACCATTTAAGTAATAATTGAAAACCTGTGTTTTATCACTTTCTGATTGAATTTTGTTCTGATCATTTCTACACACCTAAATACTAATTAATTAGTTTAATGCATGTTCAAATTGTTTCTGCAATATGAATTTCCTTAATTTGTTGTTTATCAGGTATCCACCAAATTCTCCAAAAGAGAGTTCTGATATTGGTATAATAAAGATGATAAAGGGATGCAGTAGTTATGGAATATTATTTTTGTTTTCAGGTTGAATCTTCCTTTTTTGGCACAGTCAGCTCTTTTTTTTTCCTTTTTTTTTTGCAGTACCATAAAAAAAAATAGTGTCTTTGAGAAGGCCCTTGGAGTTTTCATCTTAAACAAATATTTGAAATGTCCAAATATTAGAGCTTCTTACTTTTAATTTAATTGCTTGACCCTGACTGATAAGTAATGGCTTGCCATCCACCATTTATAGGTTTAAATTCAGTCTGGGTCAATTCTAACGATTTGATTCACCTCTTCCCATCAGATAATTGGAAACTATGGGATCAAATTCTTCTTGCAGATGGAACTTTAGAAATAGATGATCTTTTTTTCATAAGGATTTGGATCTGTTACTATGGATTTATTGGTTTATGGTTTCATGCACCAATAGTTTGCTTGTTTGAGCCTGTTTCATTCACATATTTGTAATCCTATGAACCCAAAAGTGAGAAAGGGAATTCTATATTTGTAAGATTTTAGGTAATAAATTTTTTCTTATTTCATTCAAGTTCTTTGCAATAGATTGTTATGCTGTCCTGGACAATGTATAATGAAGTCTACCTATTCCTCTTGTGAACTGTTTTGTAGTTTTAATCATAAATTGGTTTAATTTTGTTTGTCATATCTACAACCCATCAGGGACACCATCTGGATTTACGGCTTGTTCGCAATCAATGGCTTTTAATAGACCCCAAGATGGAGTTCCTTATGTCAGAGGTAAATGAAGACAAAACATCTGGAGACTTTAGAGAAATGGGACAAAGGCTGGCAGAGGAAGTTATCTCTTTCCTTAAAAAGAAAATGGATAAAGTTTCAAGATCTGGTCTGTTAAGGGATATCAAGCTTAGCTTTGTTGGACATTCTATTGGAAATATTATCATAAGAACAGCATTAGCAGGTAATATAATCAATGCAATGCAATGCCTTACTATTCTATTAACATGTAATTTGAAACTTGTTCTGTATTTGTGTTGCCACAGAGAGCATAATGGAACCATACCTAAGATATCTTCACACATATGTTTCTATATCTGGTCCGCATTTGGGGTATCTTTACAGTTCAAACTCCCTGTTTAACTCTGGGATGTGGCTTTTGAAAAAACTTAAGGGAACTCAGTGCATTCATCAACTTACGTTCACAGATGACCCAAATCTCCAAAATACTTTCTTGTACAAACTCTGCGAGGTACTAAGAATCCTAGTTTGTTCCTTTGTTTGATTGTAGAAAGAGATTATGCTTTATAAAGAAAAAGAAAAAGAAGTGATGATCAGATCTGAAAAATAACAACTCGCATTCAAGTAGCTTGTGTGTGTGATATCAAAGCAGATGCTAACTTATATTTTTTGACTGAGTTCTAAAACTGTATAATTTGTTCTTTCAGCAGAAGACATTGGAGAATTTCAGGCATATAGTACTGCTATCTTCACCCCAGGTATGTCATGCTATGCCTAAAAGGAAATTTGCTTCTTGAAGCTCCACAGTTTAGTCATTTCTCTTCTGTTTGCTAACAAGTTTTCACGTTTTTCTAGTGTAAAATGATCTATTTAACTAGCCTGTTCAAATTTGAGCAATTTGCAGGTTATATCACTTCTTTAATCGTGATAATTATTGCGGGATGATAGGTACATGTTACATAAATGTTGATACACTAAAATCCTGTTTGCAGTAGACATGTATTTACTGGTCAACTGGAAAAAGGGGCATCATAAATTGACCTTCTTTCGCACCAAGGGGGCTTATTTCAAGATGCTTTAATGACTTGAAATCACAATTTGACTTGTATTGAAAGGAAATACCAACACAAGCTTCATGTGAAGGATTCTCAGTCCCTGTTTGGTTTGCCAAGAATTGGAAATGGATGGGAATAAGATTCCCATTCCAATTCCAAATGGATCTCACATATAATTTTATTTATAAATTATACTTAGGTGTAACAGTCTCTTAAAACTACAGAAAGGGAGAGTTTATTCCACTTCAATAAAATATCACATTTCTTGTAGAATTTCCATCTTTTTGTAATTAGCAAAACCAATTGCATTGAACAAGGAATGGAAAGGCTTTATACTATAGCCAACTCTGCATGACCTAAACATTTTTTGACAGGCTTTTCTTGAATCTGAGTCCAGGTTCATTGAGTTGCCTCTGTATTTAAAATGGTATCTACAGTATTTGTTGCTTTAGATATACCTTGAAATTCTATTTTGTGTGAGATATTAATTGAACATATGGTAGCTGTGAAGAAAGCTATCTCATTCTACTCATTTAGTCACTAGTTTATTACAATTTTTTCAGGATGGTTACGTACCATATCATTCTGCCAGAATTGAACTGTGCCAGGCTGCTTCCTTGGACCACTCAAAAAAGGGTAGAGTGTTCCTGCAGATGCTGAATAACTGTTTGGATCAGATACGAGCCCCCACACCTGAGCATCGACTATTCATGCGCTGTGATGTAAACTTTGATACCTCCAGCTATGGCAGGAGTTTGAACACAATCATTGGGCGAGCTGCTCATATTGAGTTTTTGGAGTCTGATGTTTTTGCAAAATTCATAATGTGGTCTTTCCAGGAACTATTCCGTTGATTAGCATGAGAACCTGAAGTCTTTTCCGCTTCAGCTTTGCTAGCCCATCTTTGGCTGGCAGTCATGCCTGTGTTTCCTGGCAACAAGGATGAAAAAGTATCAAGGTGTTGGAATTGGATGACCAGGAAAAGGCAGCCATATACTTTCATCCGGGCTGGTCAGATGCCAGTTGGTTTCTGTGAATTATTGGCGTGATGCTAATTCCACTTGAAGAAAGGCATAGTATGTAAATATTGTTTCTGACCCAAGCCAGCAGTCCCACAATATTTTGTGCACTATTCAAGAGGCAGCCGGTCCATGGTTGAGATTTCAAGCTGCAGAGTTTACCTGGAAACTTGCACTGAAGTTTTGAAGAAAAAGTGTAATTGTTTTCTAGGTTAAACCAAGCTAGGTGGACAATGGAAAAACTTATTTTCTTGGTTAGATAGACCCTAAGGATGTGCTTCTGCAACTATAGATGCAATCTCTACCAGGTAGGAGGATTATGTTTATAACCAGTTCTAGGATGTTGGGTATATTCTGGACATAGTTTTAGAGTTTCTGTTAAATATTTGTCCATGGCAATTTGATTCTATATTCTTACTAGGAGAGAGCAAGAACTAGAACTTGGAGACAGCATGCCCCATTTCTCCAAAGCCTGCTGAGTGCTGAACAGCTCTCTTTGGAGCCATCTATTAGTGTAAAGATAACTGATGCATCAAATCATACCAGCATTGCACCATCTCTGGTTTTTAGGGCTCCCTGTTCTGAACACCAGACGAGTAGTGAGATTAAAAAAGGGCATAACAAGTAGACCGAACACCACCAACCTTTACCGACAACAAATGTAGATGCCAAACAGAACCCCCATAAGCTCCAGCCGAGCAAAACTGGCTCCTGAATCTTTGGAACCAGATCCTAAATGGAGAATTTCGGATGTTGTCTCTGTCATGTTTGATTCATCATTGAAAGTATACGAACAATTCAAACAAATTTATTATCTTACCCTTGCAATATAAGAAATTTAATTGCCAATTTGATGTATTTTTCTAAATAATTACTCTTGTAAGCACAAGCATATTATACATATAATAACTACTGAATAAAATAATATATCTATTAACACATTATATAAATAATAACTACTGAATTTCTTTTTTCAACAGCAAACGCAATTAAAAAAAAAAAAGGAATCCACTTAATCTAAGAAAATACAAAATATACTTTTCTTGATTTTTATCATCTCTTCTTCGGTTATTTCGAGATAATCTTTAAATAATTATCTCGTAATAATAATTAAATGATAAATTAAAAAAAATAGAATGTTGTGATTATTAAAATAGTACGTAATCAAATCTTATAATGGAAATATTATCTTTATTTAAAAATGGGTATGTTTGTTTCTTGAAAAGTGGTTTCTGAAAAATCATTTTTCAAATTTTCTTGTGTTTGTTTGCCATTAGAAAAGTTGGTCAACGAAAAACATTTTCATGTCAAAGAAAAATTTGGCTTGATTTTAAGGAAAGTGTTTTTTTTTTATTTTGGGCGGAAAACACTTTCTAGAAGTTGTGAAAAATTTAAAAATATCATATTATTTGTTGATTATGTCAAATTTGGTCCTCACACTTTTGATTGCTATATATTTTGTTTGAATCTTTTTTTTCTTCAAATTCATCCCTTAAAATTTGATTTAATTTGATTTTTATATTAACTTTGATCCTTATTTTTATGATTGTTATTTACTTTTCTCTTATCATTTGTTAAATTAAAATTTTTTATCTATCAAATTTGGTCATCATTCTTTTGATTGTTATTTATTTTATTTAAAATAATTTATGAAATTATAATTATAATTATTTTAATTTTATCATTTTTTAATTTTTTTTATATGTTAGATTTGATCTCTATTATTTTGATTATTATTTATTTTATTTGAGATAATTTATAAAATTATATTTTTTTCAATTTTATTCTCATTCAACTTTTTAATTTGTAAGATTTGTTTTTTATTATTTTAATAAACTTGAAAAAAAAACATTAATAAGCTATTTTCTAACTTATTTTTCATAATATAATCATACATTAAAAAATATTTTTCAATTTTCTTTTCATGACACAACTAAATATAAAAATATAATTTATTTTCTTAGAATTTATTTTTTAAAATAATAATTTTAAAAAAATCACTTTTCTGCGGATAAACTGGCCTTAATTAGAAAAGGTTTTGGATAATGTACGTTATGGGTCATTATCCGCTTTACGTGTAGCTGACATGGCATGAGAT
>Ga0307518_10003152_pt1 | contig 11922 bp, 12 predicted proteins | sample 25_EM_MG_FD_203889 | JGI IMG/M metagenome (GOLD analysis project Ga0307518, IMG submission 203889) | Populus trichocarpa ectomycorrhiza microbial communities from riparian zone in the Pacific Northwest, United States - 25_EM | ecosystem: Host-associated > Plants > Roots > Unclassified | place... | reverse complement strand
ATGGCCTCTATATCAGGATGAGTTGTCTGGCTGTATGGCTCCGTAGTACTGACCTGTAGACATATTGCAAAAATGGCATGGTTCTGGTGAATTGTTTTGGTTAATTCAGTGATAGATGCAATTTGTATGCCTTCATCGTCCATTCCTTGTAACCGCCTAAGTTGGTTCTTCCACCAAAATTCCATGGTTAACTGTTTCCAGTTGCAAACCACAGAACCTAGCATTTCCAACCATTGGATTCCCAGGACTAGATCCAACCCTGTAAGTGGAAGAGAATAAAGAGTTAATGAAAAATGAGTGCCTTGCAGGTCCACTCCGACCTCTTCAGAATGCCCCTGGCATTTCAATTTTTCACCATTCGCTACCCGCACTGTGAAGGTTGTGGTTGGCACCACTAGTATTCGTAATGCATTGGTCAATCTTTCGCTAATGAAGTTGTGAGTTGATCCACTTTCGATTAGTGCGATGACATCGTTGGACCCTATCCTGGTAGTGATGCGCATGGTCTTGGGTGTAGCCCATCCTGTCAACGCATGCAGTGTAATTTCTGGTTTGGTGGTTGTCTCAAAATTCTCCTGAACTGGTTGGTCTTCACCTTCATTATCACATAAAAGAGTGTTACTGCCATCGTACCCTTCCAACATTAGGATTCGAGGCTCGCAACATTTATGGCCTGCAGTAAATCGATCATTGCAATTAAAACATAAATTCTGAGCTCGTCGTCGCTGCATTTCCTCCCAAGTGAGGCGCCGAATGGGATTGGTAGGAACCGTTGGGGCAGCTCGATTGAAACTGGGAGGGGAAAGCGTAGATCTTATTGGTGGTGATGGTGCTGGTCTGATAAACCTCCTCTGTCTGCTAAGCTGATCATCCTTCATTCGAGCTAGACTGATGGCCTCCCATCTGAAATCTCAGTTTTTAAGCCACCCATAAATGTACCTAAAAGAGCCTTTTGTGTCCATCCACGTACTCGGTTGCCCAGGCACTCAAATTCTCGTTGGTAATCTCGCAGTGAGCCTCCTTGCCTTATTCTTGAAAGGGCCTCATCAAAATCCTCACACTCTGAAGGACCAAAACGAGCCCAGAGTTCGTCTTCAAAGTTTGCCCATGATAGAACGCGTCCTTCTTCTGCAGTCAACCGGCAAACCCATTGCCACCACTGGTTGGCTTCCCCTTCCAAGTGGTAAGAAGCCTGGGAGACCTTCTAAAGTTCTGGAGTATTTTGAAATGCAAAAAACTGATTCACATGATTAAACCACTCTGTGGGATCATCTCTTGAAAATCTAGGAAACTCAAGTCGTGCTGTCTAGGAAGAGACAATTAGTCGTCCCTCCTCTTGACCTTCATGTTGCTGGTTGCCCTGGTTTGGAGGCTCCTGATTTGCAAGCAACACATTAGAAAGTCAGTTAAGCGTGTCCTCAAGATGTTGCAACCTATCAGCCATGCCCAGCTCCATTCGGTGTAGCCCCTCTTCTAACTGCTCAATGCGTTCCTTATTAGTGCCCATAAGATCTTCTAAATTGCTCTGATACCAATGATAAGTACAACAAATATTTAACGAATATTTGTTGAGAAATGTTTGTTTCTCTTCGAGTGAGAAAGTACCACAATTATTTGAATACTAATTAATTGCTTCTTCATAATTCTCGGTTGCTTTAAATAAGCAAAACCGGTACAGAAAACTCTAAAATTAAGGAAAAGCTGGTAACTCACGATGTGAGTTTACCCACGTAAAAACTGAAAGTAACACGTACTAAATAATAAGCACAACAACTATAACAAACTGAAATAAAAGCAACAGATAAATCGCAACTGTAGAAGACCCAGTCTTGTATAGAAACCACTCCTCCTCAGCACAATCTTTATCTCTTCTGCATACCTGCATGTCCATATAGATACTGTTCACGTTCAAATTGTTGCATGACACATGCAACTAATATTTTACGTTCACATCTTCCCGCATGCCACATACAACTAACGTTCACTTCAACACACATACTTGGGGTTTGGCTTAATGGCCCTGGCTGATCTACGTGGCTTATCAATTACACCCGTAAATAGATATGGAGGAGAGATTCGCCGCGCTGTTGAAGCTTATTATGAGAATCTGTCCGATGGGAAGAAGCGAAATGCCAGATTTTCTTTCAATAAAATGCACAAAAACGAAGTGACGTAGCGGAAGCTTACAAGGAAGTAGGCGGCAGTAGGGCGCCCGCCTGCTTCCTAGAAAAATCATTCGAATCCTTGAATGAAAGAGTAACACACTCGAATCCACAAGTTCAGAGAATAAAATTCTCAAAAAGAAAATTCTTTATTGATTCAAAAGTACCTTACAATGAAAAAAAGCAGCCTTTATATAAGCTGCAAAACCTAATTCGATTAGAACTATAACTGTTTAGGAAAGAAATAACTGAAATAAGGAAAAATACTAAACTTCCTAAAAGTAAATAAATTCTGATATTAAGGCATAAATCAAGAGTCCTAAATTTAGGAAATAAGCTGGCGAAGGGCTACACCAACGGCAACTGCAGTTCCTGATTTGTTTCTAGAGCTTCCTCTGCAACAATCTATTCTACATCAGTCTCCCCTGTGTGCAAAGAACTCGACCCCGAGTGAGTTAAGTGAGAAGACGACACATCAGGAGGATGATATTCATACAAATCTGCAACATTAAAAGTAGGAGAAATGGCCATATCGGCAAGAAAGTCCACGATTTATGTATTGTCATTAATTTTCTGCAGAATCTGGAAAGGTCCATATTTCTTGTCTTTCAACTTGTTGTATGTACCTACGGGCAGCCGTCCTTTGCGCAAATAAACCATCACGAGATCCCCTACTTGAAATGCTTGAGCCCTTCTCTTTTTATCAGCTGCGGCCTTGTATTTGGCATTAGAGGCCTCCAAATTTTGCCGCACTTGTTCTTGAAGAGCCTTTATACGATCTGCCATATTTTCTGTTGCAACACTCAAGCCAGGTAGTTTTGGCAGGGGAACCAAGTCTAAAGCATGGCGTGGCGGACAATAATAAACAATCTGGAATGGTATCTTACCAGAAGACCAGTTGAGCATACTGTTATAAGCAAATTCAGCTTATGCAAGAGCAATATCCCACTGTTTCGGTTTTGCACTAGAAAGACAACGAATTAGATTCCCAAGAGTGTGGTTTACCACTTCCGTTTGGCCATCGGGTTGAGGATAACTTGTGCTGCTAAAATTCAGGGATGTGTCAAATCGTCACCATAAAGTTCGCCAAAAATGACTCAAGAATTTGGTATCCCTATCGGAAGTGATGGATTTGGGAATCCCATGCAGACGAACAACCTCTTTGAAAAACAAATTTGCTACATGCACTGCATCCGCGGTCTTTATACAAGCAATAAAATGGGCCATTTTAGAATAACGGTCAACCACCACAAAAACTGAATCAAATCTGCATTGGGTTCGCGGAAGGCCTAAGACAAAGTTCATGGAAATATCCTCCCAAGATGCTGCTAGAATGCGCAAAGGCATGTACAAACCGGTATTTTGAGATTGGCCTTTGGCAGCCTGACAAATGGGGTATCTTTTAACATGATTGCCAATGTCTCGTTTCAATTGGGGCCAATAATACCGCTCCTCAACAAGAGCTACTGTTTTGTCATGCCCCAAGTGTCCACCCAAGCCTCCACCGTGTAATTCCTGAATTATCTGAGCTCGTAATGAACTCCTGGGTATGCACAATTGGTTGCCTCAAAATAGATAACCCTCCTGAATATGCAATCTGTCCACAGAAAGCCCCGCTTGACACTTTGCCCAAATATCCTGAAAATCTTCATTGCTTGCGTATAGCTCTTTGAGGTAGTTAAACCCAGTTATTTCAGTTTGCAGTGTAACAAGCAGCAATGCCCTCCGGCTTAGGGCATCAGCTGCCCAATTTAATCGACCTGCCTTATGCTTCAAGGTGAAGGTGAAGCTTTGTATAAAGGAAATCCAACAGGCATGCATCCGGTTGACACTATTCTGGCTATTGATAAATTTCAGTGTTTGATGGTCGCTGAATAAGACAAACTCCCTCTGCACCAGATAGTGTTCCCGGACCTTCAAGGCGTGAAAGACAACATACAATTCCAGCTCATAGGTAGACCACTTCCGACGAGCTTCACTGAGCTTCTCACTGTAAAATGTGACCGACTTGCCTTCTTGAGAAAGTACAACACCAATGCCCATAATAGAAGCATCGCACTCTACTTGAAACAGCTTATCAAAATCTGGTAGTGCCAAAACGGGGGCAAATAGTTTCTCCTTGATAAGCATGAAACTCTATTCTGCTTCCTCTCCCCATTGGAATTTTCCCTTCTTCATGCATTCAGTTATAGGCGCGACTATCCAGCTAAAGTCTCTAACAAACTGCCTGTAAAACATTGCCAAGCCATGAAAACTACGGACCTCGCTTACTGTTTGTGGAGTTGGCCACTCTCAAATGGCACAAATCTTTTCTTCATCAACTTTAATTCCATCGGCACTTACTATGAATCCCAAAAATAACAAGCTACTGGTCATAAAGTTGCACTTCTTCAAATTAACGTACAACTTATTTTGCTGCAAGATTTTAAGTAATTCCCTCAAGTGTGCAACATGGTCAGATTTGGTTTGGCTATATATTAATATATCATCAAAGTACACCACCATAAATTTTCCAGTGATAGGTTTTAATACCTGGTTCATGAACCGCATGAAAGTACTAGGCGCATTAGTTAGTCCAAACGACATTACTAACCATTCGTACAATCCCTTTTTCATCTTAAAAGCACTCTTCCATTCATCTCCCGGCCTGATCCAAATTTGATAGTACCCGCTTCGCAAGTCAATTTTTGAAAAGACTTTGGATCCGGACAGCATGTCTAGCATATCTTCTAATCGAGGGATAGGGAACCTATATTTAATAGTAATCTTATTGATTGCCCGATTATCGATGCACATGTGCCAACTGCCATCCTTCTTTGGAACTAACAAGGCTGGTACTGCACAAGAATTCATGCTCTCCTGTACCAAACCTTGATTAGTTCTTCTACCTGTTCTTGTAGAACCTGACTTTCTTTAGGGTTCATCCGGTAATGTGGACAATTAAGCAAACTGGCTCCTGGCATAAAATCAATTTGATGTTGTATGTCCCGCACATGAGGCAACCCATTAGGTAGCTCTAATGGTATAATTTCCTGAAATTCTTCTAGCAAAGGCAACAATGCAAGTGGAATGTCAATAGACTCCTTGCTGACTTCTCCTTCCATTACTACTGAAAAAACCTCTCTGGCTTCCTTGGTTTCCTCTATGAATTTGCCCCCATCCACTAGCAACACTAATTTGCCCTATGATTTTGGCTCAATGCTTGTAAACTCTTCTTTTATGGGTCCTAAAATGACCTTTAGGCCACCTTTCATGAGGACATACATGTTATCACGACCCTTGTAAGTAGCATCCACATCATACTGCCATGGGCATCCTAAAATTATATGGCAGGCATCCATTTCCACCACGTCACATGTAACCTCATCTGCGTAGTTCTTCCCAATTGTGAATTTAATGTGGCAGATTTCCATTATTTTCACTTCAGTACCACGTTTAATCCAGCCAATCTTATACGGTGAAGGGTGTTTCCTAGTTTGCAACCCCAGTTTGGTAACCATTGCCTTTGACACTATATTTTCGCTACTGCCACTATTAATAATAATATCACAAACCCTTTTGTTCACAGTGCATCTGGTTCGGAATATATTACGCCGCTGGGATGGCTCTTCCTGTTTTGGTGCCAACAACAAGTCTTGACAAACATGCTCTACTATTAACTCTATTAACTGGGTTCACTCAACTAACCCACCATCCGTGATATGAGATTGATGTAAGATAATTGATTTTTTTTAAATCACCTAGAAAAAAGGATCAAAGCTAAATAAAAAAATAAAAATATTGAAAAAAAACCCGAGTAACCTAACGAACCTACAACCCAGGATAACCTTATAGAAAAAAAACATAAGAAATAAGAAATCTTAAGACCCAATAGCAAATAAAAAACATTGAAAAAAATTCAAAGCAACCTATGTTAACTTGACTAACCTGCGACTCAGGACAACCCCAGAGGAAGGAAAGAGAAAAAAAAAAGTTCAAGGCCAAATAATTTAATATCAAATGATGAAATAAAAAAAATAAAGTTGAATTGAGCCAATCTTCGTACATTACTTTTATCTTGAAAGAAAAGAAAAGAAAATGATAGTGTTTTTAAAAACCTGCAAATAGGGGCAACCAGGGTTATCTCGTCAAACTCGCAAACCAGTTTATTGACTCCACAAAATTTAATAACCTAGTTTTTTTTAAAAAATATTTTTTATTTAATTAATTTTTTAAAAATAGACTATACCGCAATGCTAAGATATTTTTCTGATACCAACCTGATGCTGAGATATTTTTTATACTTCAATAACCATATAAAGGTAAATTAAAATAAATTATTTACTCTAAATTTCTATAAACACATCATATAAGGATTAAATAAAAAAAAGGAATCAAAATACAAAAAAAAAAAAACCAACATTAAGGATTATAATAGAAATCCACAATCTTTTCATGATTATTTTTTCAGTGCACATGCCAATGAAGAAAAAGGATTGTGATGCAGGAGATGAGGATTTGAATAGACAGTCTGAAAAATATAGATACAAGTCTAAGAAAAGATACGGTGGAGTCAGATGAGATGTCTTACAAATTATATAACTGTTAAATCATGCTCAAATCGATATTTGTTTATGGTAGCAGCTGTGGCGGAGGGAGGGGCCCTGCAAAAAAATGCCCTTCCCTTGTAAATATTTAATAATGATAAAAAAAAATTTAATCCTTTTAATTTATAATTTGGCCCCTAATTTTTTTTGTCTTGCTCCGCCACTGGATAGCAGTCAATGGAATTGACCTCCGTTAGATCATTTTTTAACAATGGAAGTAAATCGATATAGCAATAATAATAAAAAAAATATTTTCTCAAGTTTAAATGAGGAAAAACACTTTCTCCGCTCAAAATCTTATATTTTCCTTTCAGTGAAAAACACGTTCGGTTGATTTATTTGCCTCCTAGCCCAATGACCACTTCGTGTAATTAAATTTATTTCAAATATATAAACTAGAGCTAATTAAGATATTAAAATAAATTTTGTGCAGGGACTAAATATTTTAATTTAGATTTTATTAAGTATAATTATTACTAAAATCAAGACTTGACTTTTATAAAAGCTAAAATAAGTTGACTTGAAAGTATTCATTCAACAAACTACAAGACGGAATCATAGATGTATTCATTCAATTTATATCAACCACTTATGAGGTATAATATCCTAGCTTGGTTCAGGAAGTTGATTAAAAAAAAATTAAAAAAAAACTAAAATAAAATTATTTTTTTTTAAAAAAATGATCAATTTAACTCGGTAATATAAGAATTAACTTAATGACTTATAGATTATGTTAATATACCTTTTGGGTATGGAATCAAATAGAGAGTAAAATCAATTGGTATAAATAATATTTTTTTAAAATTTAGTTTTGATATCAATACAATTTAAAAATTTTAAAAATAATTTAAATCTAAAAAAATTCAAAAAAACTTAAAAGCACAGGTGAACTGTAATACTAAACAGGCTTTAATATAAATATGATATCTTGCATGTCAATTCAAAATCCTCAATTCTAAAGCTTGGTTTGAATTTTGATTTATTTTAAATTATTTTTTCATATTGACTTAGTTAAGTTTGGATGAATCAAAATATTAGTCCATTACTTAATGAATTTAGCCAAGTATAGAAATTAATAAAATAGAAAATTATAAAACATAAATATATATATATAAACACACCCAAGTTTACATGGTAATATGAGAATTAACCCAATAATCCGTAGATTAACTTGACATCTGTATTTCGTAGATATGAATAAAGGTCAGATCTTTCAACTATGCACCAAGTGACTAGAGGCAGGATTCTTAGACACGGTCTCATGAATACATGGTTTAAAATTTTATTTGGTATTGTGTATAACCGTGTTTTTAATTTTTTTTTTAATTTTAAATTAATTTTTTTAATGTTTTTAAATTAATTTTATATATTCATATTAAAAATAATTTTAAAAAAATATTATTTAATATATTTTTAAATAAAAAATACTTTAAAAATAATTTTTATCGCACCCAAGCAATAAGTCAAATAAATTTGAGATTAGAGGTGAGCCCCTTCCTCGTAGAGTCCCTTCAGAGTTTTGAAGTATTGTAGATCTAAGCTACCTCTTCCATTATCCTCTTAAATTTTTCTCCTCTTAAATATTACAAGCATAAATGGATATGGAGGGGATTCGCCAGGCTGCTGTAGCTTATTATGAACATCTGCCTGAGGAGAAGAAGAAATCGGCCGAGGACACTTTCAAAGCCATGGATAAGAACGGAGACGGGAAAATTAGCCTACGTGAATACCTGGGCTATCTCGCGAGCTCTAACAACGCAGTTTTTACTCATCCGAACATCTTTAGCGCTCTGGACAAGGACAACAATGGAAACTTGGATTTTGAGGAAACAAAGGTCTTGTACTACATCTTGTTTAGCGGTAGAGCTCTACTTTGCAAGTGTTGTGGTACGTTCTTGGCAGACGTGTACTTCAGCTGCTTTCAATGTTTCTGTCTTGATGAGTCAGCTAGCACCTATGATCTTTGTTGTGATTGTTTTGGTGGAAAAAAGTTCAGACACCTCGATGGGCACATCTTCTGGGATAACTATACTTTACTAAGTAAAAGCAGGAGCTTGGCACTAAAAGCTCCCGAACAGGTAATTGATCTTTGAAAATGATATCAGCTTCGATCCCTGTTAGAGGATGGCATGCTAGAAAGAAATACTTCAGATTGCTTAAAATTCCCAATTTTTTAAACGAATTAATACCTCTAATTATGTTTCTTTAATTGTGGATTTGGTTTGAATTGGATTTTTCTAGCAGATTGCTTCTTCACTATTAGGGATTCATATATGTTCTTTCATTCAATTGAAAAAATTAAGAGAAATAATAGGATTAATCAACTAGTTTTCAAGTATATGTTTCGAATCAAAATCTAAAAATTAAGAAACCCAAACCAGTAAAAGTTTATCATCAAATTAAAAAAACTTATCGTTTTGTTAAAAATATTATAAAAATAAAAAAAGGAATTAAAAAAGATAAAATTTAATACGCACACATATAAAGAAAACTAACAAATACATATTATTTTTAAGAAGATACTAACTCCAATTTGTCATTATTTTCCTGTATAGCTAGCCTATCTTAAACAAATAATTAATCATAACCATAATCTTATTAATAAAATATTTTTCATTAGATATTAATATTTATTGGTATTTTCTAAGAAAATATTAAATATTTGATAAAGGAGAATATTTGTAACTAAATCTTTAATCAATAAAATGAAAAAAAAAAACTATGACAATGTGTATCGATGTTTTGAACTGATTAATAGAAATTCCAGCTTGTTTATGGTTGATATATAGTAAAATATACTTAGTACAAGCAAGAGATGTGATGATATGATCTCAAAACAAGAGATGTGCTTGAAAAAATTTCAACCCAACATTTCAAAATTTGTTTTATAGACATTGTTCCAAATATCTAATCATATGGTTCTATATCTTTAATTTCAGAAGCGAAGAGAAGTGCTTGAAAAAATTAAAACGATAGTGGAAGTTACAGGCTTAGTTGTTGGTGTTGCTGCTATTGCATCATCTTGTGGCTGCAGCATTATGTGAAGGAACAAATGATGCATTTTATTATCACTATGTTTTAATTTTATTAGGATTTTGTAAGGGGTGAAACTTGAACCGCTTGCCCATGGAAGACTATTATTAATGAAGTAATGAAAAACTTCAAACTAGATTGAGCTTTTCATGGGGAGCGATCTTCAGCTAGTAAAGGGACTGACTTCAGCACTGGTCCACAAGCTCTTCATTTAAAACAGAGCAAAGAATGTTGGAGAGTGTTGAATTGTTATTTGTGATTTTTTAAATTATTGTATGGTTACTTGTATTGTTCAATGGTTGCTTGCTTGTGATTGGTGGATTTGTAGGTGATATAATTGTAATTGGCATAGAAAATGGCCCAACTGTGAAAAAACAAAAAAAAGGTTTGGTGTGCATCCACACTAACATCTTGAGATTAAAAAAAAAAACATTGAATTATATAATACTCGTAGCAGAGAATTTTTAGTGGTAGTTTACAAGACTCAAATAATTTTATGGAATAAAAACAAGAGAAAACAAAAATGGGAATTTGTTCAGGCCAACTCAAACAGACTGAAAGCAGTCCCTTTAGGCCATGGTCCAAACAATAATTTTTTTTTTTTTTTTTTATGTAATAAAAAAATCATGCACCATCAACTACTGAACTACAAGACTTGATGAATATTTTAATAAGAATCACTACTAGAAATTCAACAAATATAAACAGAATTACCGACAAAATGTTTATGTCAGTAATTTGCAGTGATATGTACCGACCGAATTAATTCCCTCGCTAAAACCGTCGATATATACCGACAGAAAGATTCCATCGGTATATACCGAGGGAATCCAAGACGGAAAATAAATAATTTTACAAAACAAAATAGTGCGATGACGTGGAAGTTTTTGTGGGCGATTTTCCTAACGAAATTACAGAATGATTCAAACCGGGATGTCCGTACAATGACGTGTCCTTTCACCAATAAAATGGCCGACGGAGTCACAAACAAAAATATTTCATCGGTGATTCCATCGATAAAAGTTAATACATGTCCTGGCCATTAACCCTCCCTTCCTTTATTTCTCCTTCTTCCCCCCCCCCCCATCCTTGCATATAAACAAACTCCCCCCCCCCCTCCCCCAAACAACAAACAATCATCCTTGTAGTATGAATTTATAACTTTGTACTTGTTATGGTTTGTTTTAGATTTTGTAAAATTATATTTGTTTGTAAATTGTTGAAACTTTTGTCAAATTACCAACTTAGGTGTATTGTGATGAAATAAATAATAGCTTGTTTAACGGGTCCGTTTTAATTTTTGTCAATGTTATTGCCGAGTTGTAATTTTTTAAAATTAATGTGTATAAATTTGAATGGACATAGATAATTGATAATGAATATTTAAGAGAAGTTTGAAAGTAAGTTGGATAATCTTGAGCTAAACCAATATTTTTGCAAATTTATATACTTAACGTAGTTAATTAATACATGTTGTCATCATTATTTTATAGAGGTTCAATAGAAGTCATGGATGTATTAAGATTTACCCCAAAGATTGCGGAGGATGGGTTATTGTAATGGGGTTCAGGGTTTTATTAATTTCACAACATTTATTCCGAGAAATTTTAGTTGAGGCAGTATTAGGTGTCCATTCAGGAGGTGTAAAAATAAAAAATTTCTACATCCAGATGTTGTAATGATGCATCTTCTACATAAAGGGTTCATGGAGGATTACCTGTGTTGGTATGCACATAGAGAACTATTTGTTCATAATGAGAGCATGATAGAAAGGGTGGTTGTGTCATCTTCTAGTGCTAACAACGTGCATGGAGTTGCAAATAACAACAGTAATCCTTACAGGCATATGATTATAGATACAATGAGAATGAATCAAGGTAATGCTAGTTAATGTCCAATCATAGAAGAAGAACCTAATGCAGATGCGGCCAGGTTTTTTATTCTGTTGAAAGATTTTGATGAACCATTATGAGATGGCTGCATAAATCACAGTAAATTATCGGTCGTTGCGCAGGTGTTTACCATGAAGTCGGATTATGGGTTGAGTGAGGCTGGTTATGACATAAGTATCGAATGGACAAAAAGCATTTTACTTAAAGGGAACAAGCTGAAAGATAAACTTTTATGCTGCTAAATCCATG
>Ga0307518_10003149_pt1 | contig 11930 bp, 16 predicted proteins | sample 25_EM_MG_FD_203889 | JGI IMG/M metagenome (GOLD analysis project Ga0307518, IMG submission 203889) | Populus trichocarpa ectomycorrhiza microbial communities from riparian zone in the Pacific Northwest, United States - 25_EM | ecosystem: Host-associated > Plants > Roots > Unclassified | place... | reverse complement strand
CTGAGTAATATATCAAAAATGCGAAAGGGATAGAGTAATACTGATGACATGAGAGCATCAGTAAGCAAGGGATGAGTCACTGCACAGCAGAAGGGAGTCATTGATGCACAGCCCAGGATGTTTGATGAGAGGCTGTGTACCACCAGGAAGATTGATGGGACAACAATGAGGAAGATCTGGGATTAATAGGGGGATTGATCCGAGACAGAACAGCCACAAGAAGGGTATCAGGGGTCCAGAGGTCTTTGGGGGGTCACCATGCACTGAGGTGTAATGCATGTGTTCTAGTGCCACTGAAGCGCAACCATGGGCTCCTTTGACGAGCTCTCTTCTGGGAAAGAACAAGAGAGGGTTCTTCTTCCTAATAGCACTCTAAAGTAGGGATATAACTGTCATGGTGCTGTAGGATGCCATCTGAAAGTAGGGAAGTGGATAGAGTACTGAATTCGAGACCCCATGCACCTACTTAGGCTGTCTTACACAGCCACCCGAAGGTGAAAATTGGCCAAGTGTCACAGGCCAGCAGACGGTAGCCCAAGGATGGACTGTCACTGTGTAACACAGGTTGGGCTCAAGATGGATATTATCACCTTGTGATATGGGTGGGCTATGGTGCTGTTTTAGGGAGTGGATAAGGGTGTAATCACCATGTCATATGTGTGGGCTGAGATTTGCTGTAATGGAAGGTAATGGGTGGGCTAGGAAACATTAGTACCAATGAATATAGTAGGGAAGAGCCACTTGGCAATAAGGTGGAACTACAAATAGAACTGCGGGTTCACTGCCAGGGTTTGACTACTGCAGGTTAACTACCGCGGGTTAACTAACTTGGGTTTACTACCATGGGTTAACTAACTCAGGGTGACTACCATGGGTTAACTACTGTGGGTTAACTACTGTGGGTTAACTAACTCAGGTTGACTACTGCACGTTGACTGCTGCGGGTAATAAGGCTGTGGAAAGAGTACTGTGGCCTAGCACAGCTGCGGTGTACATGTACCTAACAAATAAGGCCATACACACCATGTCCTGGACATGTACAACTGTGTAAATATGATTTGCACAGTTAATGCACTGAACTCACAGTCCTACCTGCAGGAAGGATTGTATGGACAGATAAAGCCGCGGGAAAATTACCGCGGCCTAGCACAGCCGCGCTGTACATGTACCTAACAAATAAGGCCATACACACCATGTCCTGGGCATGTACAACTGTGTAAGTATGATTTGTGCAGTTAATGCACTGAGATTGCAGTCCTACCCACAGGAAGGATTGTATGGACAAATAAAGCCATGGGAAAATTACCGCAGTGTAGCACAGCCGCAATGCACATGCCCCTAATGACTTAGGCCATACACACAATGTCCTGGGCATGTACAACTGTGTAAATATGATTTGCACAGTTAGTAATACACTGAGATCACAGTCCTACCCACAGGATGGATTGTATGGACAAATAAAGCCGCGGGAAAGTTACCGCGGCCTAGCACAGCCGCGATGTACATGTACCTAACAAATAAGGCCATACACACCATGTCCTGGGCATGTACAACTGTGTAAATATGATTTGCGCAGTTAATACACTGAGAGCAAAGTCCTAGCTGCAGGAAGGATTGTATGGACAAATAAAGCCGCGGGAAAATTACTGTGGTGTAGCACAGCCGCAGTGCACATGCCCCTAATGACTTAGGCCATACAACACATTTCCTGGGAAGGTACAACTGTGTAAATTATGATTTGCACAGTTAATGCAACAAGTTATAGACACAGGAAGGATTCTATGGACATATATGGCTGCGGGTACAATCCCACAGGTCACAACAGCTTCGGTAAACATGTACCAACCAAATAGGGCCATGAGCCAACCATGTTGTACCCACACAGTGTCATGGAAATTGCAGATCAGACCACTGAGGATGGATTTTCTGCATAGTTATGTCATTTGTGACCCCCATGGTATATCAGTCTCGAATGTGTTTAACATGGATACTTGTGGCTCAAAAATATCTAAACAGGTACTACTATACTAGACCCAAAGCCCAATGATATCTACTAAGGAGGCAACCACTCCAGAGATGGCCAAGAGAGGAAATTGCATATTTCTCATAATCGGGGTTGCATCTGTAGTCTGGCTGTGTATACATTTGCTTACTACCTAGGGGGCTTTGGATTACTACTGCTTGCTCACTACAGTATACATAAGTCAATAGCACAAGGGGATTGAGCAAGGGCAGTCAAATAACATACCAGATGGTGTGGGAAAAAGGCTCAAAATTGCGGAGACTTTCAAAAACATGCAATAGTACACAACACACAATATTGAGTGCTCTATGAATGATGCAATTTTCACTGTCCCTCAATGCTGTTTGTATGCTATTTGTCATTCTTCACAGCTATCAAACCCCTCAGATGCAACATTGTGCACAATGAAACCCCTGATCAATGCTAACATGTCAATGCTGCAATGTACATGCCATACATCCACATGTTCCAGTCTGTGTCTTGTGTCAGGCTAATGGGGGTGTAATCTATGTCTGAATAGCTATTTCAGATGCAAGAAACTCAATAGCACCATCTATACAGATGAGGGTATGAGGTGGTGGCTGTGCTACACTGTGGTAAATTTCCTGTGGCTTTATTTGTCCATACAATCCTTCCTGCAGCTAGGACTTTGCTCTCAGTGTATTAACTGCACAAATCATATTTACACAGTTGTACATGCCCAGGACATGATGTATATGGCCTTATTTGTTGGGTACATGTACACTATGGCTGTGCTAGGCTGCGGTAATTTTCCCATGGCTTTATTTGTCCATACAATCCTTCCTGCGGGTAGGACTGTGATCTCAGTGCATTAACTGCACAAATCATATTTACACAGTTGTACATGCCCAGGACATTGTGTGTATGGCATAAGTCATTAGGGGCATGTGTATTGCGGGTGTGCTACACCGTGGTAATTTTCCTGCGGCTTTATTTGTCCATACAATCCTTCCTGCAGGTAGGACTGCGATCTCAGTGCATTAACTGCACAAATCATATTTACACAGTTGTACATGTCCAGGACATGGTGTGTGTGGCCTTATTTGTTAGGTACATGTACACTGTGGCTGTGCTAGGCTGCGGTAATTTTCCCATGGCTTTATTTGTCCATACAATCCTTCCTGCAGGTAGGACTGTGATCTCAGTGTATTACTAACTGTGCAAATCATATTTACACAGTTGTACATGCCCAGGACATTGTGTGTATGGCCTAAGTCATTAGGGGCATGTGTATTGTGGCTGTGCTACACCGCGGTAATTTTCCCGTGGCTTTATTTGTCCATACAATCCTTCCTGCAGGTAGGACTGCGAGTTCAGTGCATTAACTGCACAAATCATACTTACACAATTGTACATGCCCAGGACATGGTGTGTATGGCCTTATTTGTTAGGTACATGTACACCACAGCTGTGCTAGGCTGCAGTACTCTTTCCGCAGCCTTATTACCCGCAGCAGTCAACCTGCAGTAGTCAACCTGAGTTAGTCAACCTGTGGTAGTCAACCTGGGTTAGTTAACCCACGGTAGTTACCCCACAGTAGTTAACCTATGGTAGTCAACCTGAGTTAGTTAACCCGTGGTAGTAAACCCGAGTTAGTTAACCCGCGGTAGTTAACCCGTGGTAGTCAAACCCTGGCAGTGAACCCACAGTTCTATTTGTAGTTCCACCTTATTGCCAAGTGGCTCAGCCCTACTATATTCATTGGTACTAATGTTTCCTAGCCAACCCATTACCTTCCATTACAGCAAATCTCAGCCCACACATATGACATGGTGATTACACCCTTATCCACTCCCTAAAACAGCACCATAGCCCACCCATATCACAAGGTGATAATATCCAACTTGGGCCCAGCCCGTGTTACACGGTGACAGTCCATCCTTGGGCTACCGTCTGCTGGCCCATGACACTTGGCCGATTTTCACCTTTGGGTGGCTGTGTAAGACGGGACAAAGTAGGTACATTATGTGAATTCGATGCATCCAGGAAGTGAGATGAATGACAGAGGAAGATGGACATGGCAAGTATCTGGGAGGAAGGGACCATAGGCTGAGGGCTCAGGGGACACAGAGATGACCAGAGAAGACTTCTCAATCTTGACAATAGACCTAAGATGACCAAAGTACATCCTTGATGCAGGACTGATGAGGAGAATGCGCTGACCGAGAACGAGGGGGACTGAGCAAGCAGGCTGGGAAGATATATGCCAGGCAGTGTATGGGAACTCAGGGAGAGGCTGTCCTAAGAGCAGGACATAGTGGAGATCTGCAGCAATAGTGGAGAAATGATCCAGAGAAAATATGGACTCCATAGTGACTGATGAGATGAACATCTGGATTGCGGGGGGAATATCTCCGTGGGAAATGAACGGATCCACATCGGAACTTGACAGGCAGATAGACCACGCTCTAGGCTCTCTGACAGTATAGTCACGTGCTTGATAGCTTTGGAAATGGTGGAGCTATTCAAAATATCGGAATGCCAGCACTGGGCGCCTAAAAATGACATTTGACTGCTAATGTCGTTTCTTCTCTTCTTTCCTTTGTTTCTCCATCAATTCTTCAGCTTCTTTGCTTGTTCTGGTATGGGAGTTGGACTGCAGAAGATTGCATTCCTTTCTCATACCATAATGGATGTTATTCCTTCAGTTTCTTCTGCTTCTTGGCAGTTCTTGTGCGAGTGATGACTGCTAGACATCGGCAGTCGTCTCTTGCATCAGGATAGTCTTCTTGTGCAATAGATGGCTATGATGAGGCTCCATTGTGCTCATCCTTCGCATCAGGATCATTCAATATTGACGTTATCTTCCATGTTCACTGTACCAAACCTGTTTGGTGCATGACAGCGTGCGTGATTGACTACATGGTAGACTGGAAAGCAGCATTGAAGCGAACAAGCGTGGAACTCTCACAGTGACCTCACGTGATCGTTGGTACCGCTGGCACGCATCGGTCTGCATTACACATGTCGAGAGTCTCCATTGTTTTGGTCCACTGTCAATTCTCATATATTCACTGACTTTCAATTTTGACTTCCATCAATTTTCGCTTCACTCGCCCATCCTGCTCCCTCCCCATTACCACATCCACTGCATCCTCACCACTTCGATAAACATCATGTCTGACAACCGCCATCATTCACCTTCCCCATCTGCACATCATAGCCATGCAGGTGAATCCTCTGACGAGCCCATGTCCCACCAGGACCTGGCTCATCATTGTTCTGACAAGAGGAGGGCACCACATTCACCCTCCCCTCGTCGTTCTCATTCCCCTTCTCGCAAAGGGCGACATGAGAAGCATCAGCATGTAAAAGCGCACAACACTGCTCCTTCCCCCGACCGGTGGTGTGCCACCACTACCGGTCTCCTGCTCCATGACAGGGACCACCGGTGTCCCACATGTCTCGAATACCAGAAACATGTCTCTCTGGACATTGTCCTGGAGATGTCTTCCATCATGGGAGTGCACAAGGATGGCCTATGGTGCCTCACACGCGTCTTTGGATGGAGTGCCCACATGTCCAGCCTTGAGGACGACCTTGCGTTGATGTGTCATGAACGTGACTATTGGCGCAAGCGCACTGAAGAGGCAGAGAAGGCCTCCACCTTCTCACAGCAGCAGACCTCCGCTGCATTCGAGCAGGCTCACCTGCTCTCAATGTACATCCCCTCAGCCCATCCAGAGGACCCCACTGGGGTGGGCCCATCCAGTCAACCCTTGGAGGAACGTCTCATTTCTCCAGGGGGAGGGAGTGGGGTAACACCTGCATCATACTCTGGAGAACACCGTTCTCAGTCACGATCGTGATCCCCAGAGCATACCTGCTTCCATCCTAACTCACCAGGCACCATCTTTGGCACCATGGACGTCGACATCGCTGAGCCATCCAGGTCCTCGTTGGCAGGACGGCTCGAAAACCCCAAGGAAACAATGTTCCCTCTACTTGGTCGGGGAGAAATCCCCAACCAAGTAAATGTGCTGCTGGATGGCACTAAATATCTGCACATACAGTTTAATGACTGTCTGTACCAATTCGAGGACCCCCACAGGGAGAACATCTTCAGAAACATCCGCCATGGCATCGCACCCCCGATCACTGCTGCCATATGGCCAGGAGCAGTGCGCCTGCTCAACACCACCACCAAACTCAATGAGTTCTACACCTGAGTAGTGAAGGAGTTGGAGGAGAGCAACTCGCCCAACACTAAGTTTGGGCAAAAATTTATAGCTTGGCTCAATTGATACATGGTGGATACAGACCATCGTACGAGGGCCAAGCCCCTCAAAAATAGCGTGATGAGTCATGCATTCAAGCACTGGCACCCCCCCATGTGGGCTTTGGCTCGTGGAAAGAGCAAGTGCAAGGGATACAAGCAGGCGAAACAGGCTGAGTGAGGAAACGGCCATACAGAAAGAGAACAGCCCTCTGAGGCCACATCCCAACCTCCTCCCTCTGCCCCTGAGGCAGCACAACCCTCCACTACCTCGTTGTCGCTACCCCCAGCCCCTGAGGTGGCACAATCCACCGACTCATCGTCACTCCCTTGTGCTCCTGGGGTGGCACGACCCCCTGCTGCCTCATCGTTGCCAGCGCCAGCCCCTGCCAAAGCGTGCACTTGCTCATTCAGAGTGATGTCCTCCAGCTGGCAACCCCTGCCAATGACTGTACCTCCGTTGATCCTAACACGGAGGAATCACACCACCCACCAGCATGACAGACTGCCAAAGGGAGCTCCTGGCTAGGGAGACGAGATCACAGAATGGCATGACTTCATCCATTGATTGAGTCACGCCAGCTGCACAAAGAAATTTGCTGGGGTTCACAAAAAGACTGACCCCAAGCACCAAGAGCCCCTGACTGATCAGAGGCTCAGAGGATTCATCCTCGAGGGGTACTTCACCCCTCATTTCCAGTATGATTCCAACCATAATGGTTGGCACCGCAGCTTCGCACAGCTGTTTGTTGTCCTGGGATGGTACAGAGCTATCATTGAGCGAGAGGGGTGGATAATCGTGCCAGGTCACACATCCCCTTGGTCTGAATCAACCAATAAAGTGCTGTCTCCATTCGTGGTCGCTGGGCACCTCGCCCAGAATGGCTTCAGCTTCCAAGAAGCTGATGACCTGCATGAGTGGGTGGTAGCAGCACTGCAGGATGATGCAGCTGGACGAGAGCCTGACGTCAAAATAAGCTCAGAGCTCGCAGTTGTGGAGACTGCCCTGGAGGGACTCGAGTGGTCCCTCAAATACTATAAAGACAGGGTGGAACAAGCGGAGAGGCCAACCGACTTCCGAGACATAGAGTCTCATCCTGGCGATACCCTCTCCCTCATGGGAATCAATGTAGTGGTGGGGTACCTGGCCCCCAAGCAAAAAAAGAAGTGTCATAGCTGTCACAAGACACTGCCCTCTGATGAAGAAGAGGAATACAACAGCTTCGGCGAGGACTCCTGGGGCAACGATGACCCTGGCCCACTGTGGAACCCTCCAGGGGACCAGATGGACGTCGACCACTCTGGTCCATTGCAGATGTAGGACTGACCTGGGGAGCAACTGGTCATCCCGAGAGGTGCAACCCTCTCACTAAAACAAAGAGTCACCCTGATGTGACGACGTGACCACCAACCGGTCATGTTACCATCATCAGAGAGGCACAACCCTCTTGTCGAAAGGTGTTGTGACCCTCAACTGGTCACTTTTTTATTTGTTCCTTTTGTTTTTCTCTTCTGTTTCCTTCTTGCTTTGGGCCTCTGTCAGTTAGGTACATATTCTGTTGATTATTTTTGTCCCCATTATAATATACATGACTTCCATTTACTACTGTGCGAGATATCCCGCGCACTTCATTACAAGAGTCCTTGGATGGACTCTATAAGGGGAGGGTGTAAAGGGAGTAATCTCCCTTTACTGCTGACCACTAGATGGTCTATACTAGTTTAGTAGTGCTTCTGCTTATGTAAGCAGAAGCGCCCATATATATAGTGCTGGCGCTAATTACATAAGAAAACTAGCCTTTAACTACTCTATGTTATGACCATGTCCAACTCCAGATCTTATCCGGTCACTCCAGTCACATCGCAGCTCTGTAGCTCAACTCTGGTCACTCGTCACTTACTCCAGTCACAGTTGTGCAGATAATCTACCGTTAAGTACGACCCTTGTTCTATACTCCATTCACTCATTACCACACCTCGCTGTCTGCCCTGCCTTGACATGAGTTCTCCGTGAACTCAATATATCCTATACCTTGTAGCATTTTCACCGGACCTGACTTTATTTTACCCGGACCTGACCTAGTCTTTACTCCAGTTGTTCCTTGTCCACCTTTAAGGTTGTTTACTTGTCACCATAAATACTCATCCCTAGTTCTTACTTAGTATAAGTACTCTGTAGTTTATTCTGTATACCTCAGTCTGAAATCAACCATAGTCATCTACTCCAGTTCCTGTCCATCTCCGTCTCCATCTCCATCTCCTCTTGACCAGAACCTATGCAAGGGATCAACGCTCATTATCCTTAGTTGTTGAATCCAAGCGGTCACCAACTCCGGCTGGACTAACCTCTTGTCCAGCCCTCTGCCTTTGTCCTTTGTCTGCTTTCGTCTGGACTTGACCGGACCCCCTACCAGAGTAGACCCGGACTTGACAGTATTTCAGACTCACACTTGTGTGGGTTCACTATACAAAACTTCATACGCAAACTAGTTTCCATTTCCTCATGACCATGACTACGTGCTCTCGCGCTCGTACTGCTGCCGCACTCACTGAAGAAGCAGGTGCAGTAAATGACCTCCATCTTTCTGCTGCACAGCAAGCCCTGTCTAACTGCAGGCAACCTCCGACTTCCATTAGCCAATTCCGGAGCTTCACAGCTTGAAACCCCACAGCGTCTCTGACTCCACATCGAGATGCTGTGTCTCAGAGCCTTCGTGGTTCTGCAGACTTAGGTCACCATGAATCTGTTTCTGGTCAGTTTCCCTACCATTGCGACTCCACTCCGGAGCATCATGAACCCAGTCGTTTCCAATGGTTCAGCCCTGAGGACGGTCCCGGAGATGATCCAGACGACCCCAGAAATGACGACAATGACGATGAATTTCTCGACACCATGGAAGAGCTAGACCCTAGTCTGGCTGTCTTCCACAATCTTGCCATCGCCGTCAATCGTCTCTCCTGCTCCTCTCGTCGTACCAATGACTCCTCTTCCTCCTGTGCCAAGGTCCATGAACCAGACACCTTTGATGGCATGGACCCCAAAAAACTCCGGACCTTCTTGGTCCAGTGCGAACTGTGCTTCCAGGATCGTGCTAAGGCTTTCCGCCAAGATAGGGCAAGGGTAACATTCGCCCAATCCTATCTAAAAGGTATGACGCTGGAATGGTTTGAACCAGACCTCCTCAACTCCGGTGATCCGGCTGACCGCCCATGTTGGATGGACAGCTGGGTCCACTTCATCGCTGAGCTCCAGAGTACCTTTGGACCTCATGACCCCATTGCTGATGCTGAGCATCAACTCGAGCATCTCCAGATGAAGGATGCTCACCGCATTACACGGTACATAGTAGACTTCAACTGACTCGCCTCCCAGGTCCAGGACTACAGAGATGGCACGCTCTGCCACCTGTTTTACTCCGGTCTCCTGGATCATCTCAAGGATGAAATTGCTCAAGTTGGGAAACCCCTGACTCTACATGGGCTTAGGGCCCTTTGTCAAGAGATTGACGTGTGCTATTGGGAGCACAAAGACGAGATCTCTCACACAATGAAGAGTCAGCCCACTTCGTCCACAACCAAGTCCTCCAACTCCGGAGGCAACTCATCCAACTCTGGTCAGGAGAAATCCAAGACCGGCAACTCCCCCAGCTCTGCCAACTCCTCTGGCTCGTCAAAGGTGACCAGCAACCAGTCCTCTTCCTGTTCCAGACTGGACCTAACCAACAAGCTTGGTAAGGATGGGAAGCTAACCGCAGACGAGTGCAAAAGGCGTCTGGAAAACAACCTCTGCATGTTCTGCGGAGGTACCGGTCATTTTGTGGACAACTGTCCAAAGAAGACCAAAAAGGCCAAGGCTCGCACTGCAGCCATCGCTGCTGAGTCTGGTAAGACGGACTCCAACTTGGGTGCCAACTCCGAGTCAAAAAAAGAGTAAGCAGCTCCCAGCCCTCCACACAACCGGCGAGCTGCATTGACTCTGGAAGTGCACCCAAGGAGGCCCGCCTCAATGTGTCTGCTCTTTATGATCCTAATTCCCTTATGCCACATGTTATCCTCTTATCATTTGACTTACCTAAAACCTGCGCACTTGTGGACTCCGGGTCCACACATTGCTTTGTAGATATACAATTCACACACAAAAACAATATTACCACCTACTCTGTTCCTCCGATTACTCTCCGGCTCTTTGACGGTACATCAAACTTTGTACTCACTCAAGCTGTCGATATATCAGTGAAATTCCCCACATCTGGTGATGTCACCCCTATGACTTTTTACCTTGCTCCGCTGGATTCTGAATGCATGATTGTTCTTGGACATAACTGGCTCACCCGCTACAATCTGTTGATTGATTGGGTATTGAGCAGTTTAACATTCCAAACTCTTGCAGGAAGTTTGCCAGCACCCCTGTCAACTCCCTCTCCAGTTCTGCCCGGAAACCCTGACTCCGGCCTCTCTGGCCAGTCTACCCCAGGCCCAGCGCTGTAGAGACAGTCCTGTCTCTAGATGTAGAATTGGTAGTACTGATACTGGACTTTACCTTAGCTATGTAGGCTTGTACTTAGCTTACTAAGCAGTATCCTTCTCTTCAGTGTACATCTTTGAGCTCAGTCATGGAGTGACTGAACCACCACTACTCTCCCTAGTTCTTCTAGTCTCCCCAGTCCCTGGGAGCTCTGCCAGACCTCCAGAAGCCCCTGGGTCGAGTGTGCCTCACCTGAGGCAGCAGCAACACCCAACCCCCCCCTACAGCGCCATCTGTCGACACTCTGGTTTGCACCCCTCCGCACATCTCTCTAATCAACGCAGCCACATTCATGCGTGCATGCAGTTTAGAAGGATCTACGAAATACCAACTCCAGCTGCATCCTGCCGACTCAGCAAAGGCCCGGTCTTCTTCTATATCAACTCCACTGGACTTGGGCATTGTTCCTCTGGAGTATCGCGATTATGTGGATGTGTTCAGTAAGGCGAAGGCCTCTGAACTTCCCCCACATTGCGACTAAGATTGGAAGATCAAACTAGAAGAAGGTACTTCACCACCTTTGGGAACCCTTTACTCACTGTCTCCGGTCGAGCTCTCTGCTCTCCAGACGTTCATCGATGAGAATCTCACTACAGGTTTCATCCGCCCTACCGCTTCCTCCCATGCTGCTCCAGGCCTCTTTGTAAAGAAAAAGGATGGCTCACTCCACCTCTGTGTTGACTTCCGAGGCCTAAACAAAATTACCAAAAAGGATCGCTATCCACTCTCCCTAATCTCTGATCTATTGGATTCCCCCAGCCGTGCTAAGATCTATTCTAAGATCGACCTCCGGCACGCATACCATCTAGTCCGGATAGCTCTGGGTGATGAATGGAAGACTGCTTTCCGTACGTGCTATGGATCCTACGAGTGGTTAGTAATGCCCTTTGGCCTCACTAACACTGTGAGTCAAAGTGTGGATTTGGGTCAGAGTAATAACCCAAACACAACACCAACAAAGGACTACGAAATTGTGCAAGTGGTGGTTTGCCTCCGCGGTGTCCAGAGAGGATGTGCTGAGGGGGAGAGGGGATCTACACCAACAGGGTGATGCAGACAGAGATGCAGGATACTCCTGGGGTACAGGAGTGATGGAAGACGAAGGGGACAGGGGTCTGGACTCTTCCTAAAGCCTAGGAAGTGTC
>Ga0307518_10003148_pt1 | contig 11931 bp, 11 predicted proteins | sample 25_EM_MG_FD_203889 | JGI IMG/M metagenome (GOLD analysis project Ga0307518, IMG submission 203889) | Populus trichocarpa ectomycorrhiza microbial communities from riparian zone in the Pacific Northwest, United States - 25_EM | ecosystem: Host-associated > Plants > Roots > Unclassified | place... | reverse complement strand
TATGATAGTAGTCTAACAACTACCAACCTCCAACACTTCAGCGCCTTCAGGAGCATCAGCATGAGAATATATATCCTAGGTTAGACAGTCAAAGCATACCCCATCAAACGAGGAATAAAGCTCACTTAACACAAGCTGGCGCCGGGATTCCGGGAACCCTACTAGGCTCTATTTTGTGCGTCTGGTTGTGTTTGAAAATGCCAACAAATTTTGCCGGCCATTAGCTCGAGTTTCATTTTATTTATCTTGACTGCTTGCAAAAGCAAGTCATTTACCCATATTATGGCAACTGGGTCAACCATGGTAGGTTTCCACCCAAGGGACTCTAATCGTTTATTTGGCTCGTCATTCCACTCACCCCTAGCCTGTCTCAGGCCATATAGGGACTTGATCAAGTGGTATATGTGGCCAGTCCCATTGTTGAAGCCTTCGGGCTGTTTTCTGCTCTTTGATTCTTTCTGACATCGCTTTCTCGCGCCTTGTCAGCTGCTCGTTCCCTTTTACTGGTCTCAGCGCTCGGGTGAGTGTTCTCACTATCTGTCCCACTGTTATAGTGAGTGTCCTCACTTTCTATCCCATTGTGCACTGGACGTCACTGCTCGGCCTTTTCTCAGTGATGTACTTGCTTTTGCTGGTCTCGATGCTGCTCTCGCACGGCGGGTGAGTGTCTGATTCACTTTCTGTCCCACTGGGCGCTGATTGTCGCTGCTTGGCCTTTCTGTTAGGCGGTTTGTCGGTCCCTCGTCCTCATTGTTTGTTTCACAGCCTGGCTCTCATGCAGGTGGGTGTCCATTCTTTTGGACCATCTCTATCCCGACGGGTACTGACTCTTCTTCACTCTGCGCAGGGTGAGTCGTGCGGTAAGAGTGTCGGCTGTGTTTGTTCGTGTTTGGGAGGCTGACAAAGCAGTAGAATTGGATGTTGTCTGAGACTGCGCACCTATCTGATGGCGCTGCCATTGATGCCGTGACGGACTCCATGAAGGTATGTTCCGTGCTTCCCTTGGATAGCTGACCTTTCTCCGTCATCTAGAAGGCTTGAACGTCCCGTCTTCGGGCGCATACAGTGAGTTCTGCATCCTCGAGTCGTTTTGACGCATCCTAATGTTTCTTCTAACGTTTCCAGCCGTATCTGTGTCGTCTCCAGGTCTGGCTGTCCGTGCGTGCGCTCGACGCATCTGCGTGGTTCTTGCAGCCATTTGGCTTGTCTGAGCGCTGCCATGCAGCCTCCATATGTATGTCTGACAGTTTTACTTTCTTTCGAGGCGTTCTAACATTTTCTGGCGTGTTTGCAGTGCTATCCGCGTTCGATGCAATGCTTTCCACGTTCGAGTGCCAACTCGACGTGTCCGCACGGCTGCTAATGCCGTCTGTCTCGTCTGGAACGTGTTTTGCATCTCCAGCATCCAGGTATGTGCCCAGATCGTCACCGTGGCTGATAACGTTTGTTTCAGCTCTGTTTGACGCATTCAGAGCGTCCGTTTGGAGGCTTGGGGTGTCCGTCCCGGCTTTCAATGCATCCGGCTGTCCCTTGGCCATATTCGCGGCGCCATCACGCATTCCCTTGGCATCGGAAGGCTCGTTCCCTCCCCAACGCTCAGTGCGTCTATGTGGATGGTCAACGTGTCCATCTCCCGTGCCTATACGCCATTTCTCAGCGTTAGCAGGTGAGTTGTGGGTCTCCTGACGCTCTTTAAAGGCGTTCTCGACTCATTTTCAACGCTATGCACGTCTGCGTGCACGGTCAATATGCCCGTCTAGTTTCCAGAGCCGTTCGTCACACCTGTGCGCCATCTTTCGACGCTAGCAGGTAAGTTCGATTATTCTGATTCGTTTCGTGGCGTTTGACGGTGTTCTCGTACGTTTTTAGCCACTTTCACGTCGTTTCCAATGCTACACGTGTCCGTACGCGTGCTCAACGTGTGCGCGTGACCTCTGGCGTCGTCCGTCTCATGTACGCCGCGTCTCGTGCTTCCAACACCTAGGTATGCGCTCTCGGTTTCTGTGGTCCCCCCGTCTCAGCGCTGGAGGCTTCATGGCTTCATGGCTTCCCCTTCTCATCGCTGGAGGCTTGGCAAGTTTTCTTCGCCTTTTCTCTTTCGGCTGTGGTCCCCTCAACATCTCCTTCAGCCGCTTTCCTTGTTGCAGCAGGTGCTCTCTCTCTCATTTGGAAACTAAGGTAAGCCTGTGGGGAATACATCGTCGCCAGGTGGGCGACTATGTTGTCTCCATCCTTGGCGCGTGCTTGATAGTGCTCATGGACTGCCTTTATTCTCCTACGTCTGTCAAACAGTTGCTGCTTGGCATTACTATCTCGTTTGTTTCGCCCTGGGTTTCCACCTGGGGGCAGTGCCTCTCCAGGGCCTTGTTTAGGGGCTCAGTTTAGGTGGGGGGGGCCTGCTGGCGCTCGTCTGCCAGGATTGCGTCCTCCGCCAGGGTTCTGGTGTATCCTCTTGGTACATGTCCATAGGAGTAGGATGATTTCCTTGTGATGTAGTTAGCCTTGTTTCAATAACTGTTTACTCGCCTAGTAGTTAAGAGCTAACAGGGCTCATAACCTGTTGTGATTGAGTGCGAGAAGTGGGTCCGCGGGAGCGGGCGCAGAAGCGGAGGCTTAGTTAGGCTTGAGGGACTTAGGATCAGACAGAGTGGGGGCGAGCAGAATCTTATTAGCCCCCCTATTCTACTCGAGATATATACTATTTACTTAGGGGCTAGGAGGTGGCTGCCAGCTTGCGGCTATGCCAGCCTCAACAGGTCTGTGTTGGACTTCTGAGTCATCAGATTCCGTTAAAACATGCTGGATCACCCTGAGTGTAGAAAAATCTTCACGTTGAGGGGTGCAGTTTCTCAGAATCAGTGATTCGGGTGGGGATGAGTATTCGGCATTTGCCGCCCTTCACTAGCACTCTTGCTTTCTGGGTTAACCGGTTAATAATTGCTCTTTTCACCCCAATTGCACGGATCCAATGTATGGCCTTTCAATGAGTCGAGTCTTCGTGCCACCATTACATGTTCACTGGCTCCCTTTGTTCGGAGTCAGTCAAAAGCAAGATCTGCCAACCCACCATATTCAGTCTACAGGGTCCCGTGTCTGTGTCCAATGCTCCTCTGCTCTGCATTGGTGATGAGCGTACTTGCAATGATAGCATTTATAATGCTATCAGCGATTATGGGTTCATATTTGGCGATTGCAATGTGATATGGTCGGGCCTAACTTTGTTTCCGCAGCACTTAGAGCCACTCGCATTTGGCAACGCCAGCGACTAAATGCTGCCATTGAGGAGGACCTACAATCCCAATCCCAAGGCCTTGCGTGCACACACTCTGATCCTGCCCTCGTCCGTGAACACGTGAGGCGCCTGCTTGAGCTGGTCCAGAACTTGAACGAGCACCTCAATGCATTCTCTTTCGTCTCAAGGCTCCCAGCGGAGTTACTTGTGGAGATTTTCCAATATATCGCTGAACTTGACGATGATGGTCTCTCTTTAGTGGCATGTAGCCATGTATGTCGGCGTTGGCGGGTAATTGCGATTGCATCTCCACGACTTTGGACCCGCACGATCGATTTCGCCAATGATAACGAGGACTTGGTCACAACGTTGATACAGCGCTCTTCTCCGTACCCATTGGACGTCTCCTGGGATTACAATCTTACTCTGTCATCTTGGGGGCCAGAATATTTCTTGCTGCATGGTGACGTTCTCAGGGCGATGAATAACGTCTGTTGTGCAATTACATCGCTCCATCGAGTGCGCGAGATTTGCCTGTACGCGCCACTTCAGCATATTGTAGGAATCTTGGCACGTTCCTTCCCGCAGTTTGCCCCCAACCTCCAAACGCTCATCCTCGTCAGCTTCAACTTGGCAGAGGTCGAGGAGGTTGACGAAGCTGCCGGTTTGTCACTCCCCATGCTTGAGCTCGGTGTTCCCATCCTTCATACCTTGTGTATTGAACGACTGGGTGTTCAATTGGGAAAAATTGATACTAGGAGTCTTCAGAACCTCCAGCATCTCTCTCTTTCTCATATGCCCATTGGTTCTAAACTATCTCTCCCCAGGGCTGTAGAGATTTTGTTTGGAATCCACCTTCTTAAGGTCCTCGTACTTCGTCGAGCCTTGCAGTCCCCCATCCCTTCAAACCACGCATTGCAAATATCACTCCCTAACCTCATTATGCTCATCATCGAAGCCCCCATGATTCATACTGTCCTTTTGTTGGAATCCATTTCCACCCCACATCTGCAAACGTTGGAAGTATACTTAGAGGGCGTGCTCCCTGTGGGGAGTACCACAGACCAAATGCAGTTTTTTTCCGCAGTGGGGGCGAAGGCTCGGTTGACTGCATATCATACATTGTTTGTTGCTGTGGAAGAGAAGTTTGCAAATGTTGTAGGTTTTCTAGGGACAATTGCACATGACAGTGCACCCCTTCATTCAAACACTTTCCATTTATCTCTGGAATGGGATAACCCTGTCCCATGGGACAGTGCTCATGGAACTGCCCTATTGGAATTATGCCGTCATTTCTCCCTTCCATGTGTACAGTGCCTGCATTTCTTCATTGGCTCGGATTATCATGGTGACATACCCACTTCTACCTGGTCCTTCATTTTAGCTATGTACCCAGCAGTGGAATGCCTTAGCATCCTCGGTACACTTCCCTTCAATATTTTAGATGTGCTTCTCGATTCCACCCAGTCCCATCCTACACATCATTCTGCTTTGTTACCCCACCTGCATTCAATTAGCTTGATGCTTGACAATGGATCTCAGACCATACTTAATGAGTACTTAGCACAATTGTCTGCATCTTACCCTATGATAGCAGTTGAGGTTGTTACCTCTTAGTGTATAATATTTACAAGTACAAGACATGCCTTGCTTCGCTTCGGCGGTGTGCGAATGTCACCCAGAGCAGAATGCAATATTATTCAATGCATATGGTACGCGTGAATAGTAGGGAAAAGCGTGGCTTTGAGGTCTGACATGAACTGTTGTTGCATCATCATACATAAGTATCATCATTGATGTTGTTGGTGTTGATGTCATTGTGCGCCTCCTCCGACATTGGCCACCATTGCAGTGACCAGGTGTGTTTTCTCGACGTCGTCATCGTGCCACCATGGCAGAGGCCATATGGCATCCCCTCATCAATGTTGCTGTTGTTCCCACGTTCCCTCGTCCTCATTCAGTATTGTCACCAGTCGCTAGACCTCCCATGCACATCCCTGGTCACGCATCAGCTTTCCTTCGTGTTGCCATCACCATCCATTACTGTCATCATTGTCAGTGTCGTCACTGATCTGTGTTCCAGGCTCGACAATGTCTAATTGAGGTGGGAGGAGGTCCCAAGTCATTGCAGGGGCCCCATGCTGAAAATGAATGTTGACGCTGACCGGAGTGTTTTAGATCATGTGAGACATAGGAAACAGAATGAATACTATTGAGATTCGGATTCGGATGAGCTTATTAACAAAGGACCCTGGGTCATGTCATGACAATGAATGCTGCCATCTCACTGGTGCCAATCATGTCTCAGATAATGTCAGACATGAGGAACAAAGGTGACACAGTTGGATAGAGGTGGGTGGACAGAGGCATGGGCAAAGGTTGAGCTGGCAGGTATGGGATGGGTAATCCACGACAGGTGCGGGTACGAGTACTTACGAAACATCCTGAAAGAATATCTGAGTGGGCCACTTCAAAGGATTAATTAGGTACTACCTGTGGCATATCCATGGACGCAGGTACGATACCCATGGTATGTTCAAACTTTGTACAGACATCCATCTTATTACTACATAGCTATTAATCAATACATGGATTACAACTGGTGTTGTGGTGGGGTGCTGCTGCCATTGGCGTCGTGGCACCGCAGAGTCTTCCGTCACTCGCGGTGTCGCTGTGACTCTGGCGATTTGGTGGTAGTGTCGTCATCGTCGTTGTCCCTATATATTGCCATTGTCGTCCCATGTCGTGTCGTTGTCATCAACTCGTTGTGAGTCATCGTGCAGGTAGACTCTAGAGGTGCCGTCATTGTGCCAGTGCTAGTGCTGGGATGGTTGTGGTCGTGGTAGTGCAGATGCTGGTACTGGTACTGATGCTGTCATCGCTGGGGTAGTTGTCGTGGTCATTGTCGTGCGGGTGCTGGGGCTGGTTGTCGTTGTCGTTGTCGTGGTCACTGGGTGCTGCTGCTGGAGTCATTGTCGTCATGGTAGCGTAGTAAGGTGTTGGTAGGTACTTACTGGTATTGTGTTGTGGTCGTGGCGTGGCCTGGGGTGGTGGTGAATGGCAGTGGTCATTGTGTGGACACGGTATCGCCCTCGTCGTCATTGTCGCTGCGCCATAATGGCTACATCACCGTCGTCGTCGTCGTCTTCATCGTGAGTGTGTGGGCACGCCGATGCCCTCATCGTCCTCGTGTCGCCGTGGCACTGGCCACGAGTGTCCCGTCGTCGTCGTGGCTGCGTTGTGTGGCCATGTCTTGTCGACTTTGTCACTGAGTGGCCACGCTGTCGTCATTGTCGTCGTCTTCGTGTCGTCATCACTCCGTTGTGGTGGCGACGGCGTGCTAGATGATTTGAATGGTGATGGAATTGGTGGTGATGAACGGGGAAGAGCATGGGCGAGGGTACGCACTCAAATATGGGTTTACTTGTGCCTTTCACTGATCAGAAACGCTGACTGTCAGGATCATTGTTTGAGACTGACATGAGATGAGACTCTGTGAACCACGTGAGCATAGGTGTATATATACGCTGTGGTTGCTGGGAGGAAACAATGGGGAGGAGTAGCTACACACATTGGCAAATGAAAGCCGTAGATATGCTTAATATACGAGTCACCTTGCTTGGCAAGGTCTCTGTCACCCCCGTAAATCGTGGGAATGCCGCCCCTAATGTTCCAGGCTTTGCCTCCCTCTACTTATCTACCTTCTAAGTTTGCTGTAGTCAATCATTGCAATGTGGTTTAATTCTGTGCTACCCTCAGTGGTATGGCAAGAGAGGATCCACACTGGCTAGTACCAGTGTGGTGCTGCACGAGGACAAGAAAAGTGCTGGCGTGCTCCCGAAAGGGACAGAATTTCTCGCCCAGCTGGCCAGTGGGAACAGCCTCGTCGCTGTTGACTTCGCCGACAAAGAAGCCTCAGCTTGTCCCCACCCACCTTCACCCAGTTTTTCAGACCATCCTTGCGTTGGGTCGCTGCCAGCTCACACGCTTCGGCCTACTCCCCTCATATGTGGTAGATGGTAGTTCACCTAAACAGCCCCGGAAGGGCAGCGGTCGGGGTAGCGGTTTAAGCCCCCTGACGAGAGCTTTCGCAGGCTCGAAACCCCACGCCCAAACCCGCCCCTTTACCTGTCCCTGTGTGTACTGTACGTGGCCCCGACCTTAGGAGAGGGGCATCCGACAGACACGACAAACAGATTGACCGCCCGGGATGCCTCTCTTTGCACACAGACTATACACCGAAGGGGGGTAGTCTGGTCAACAGCGTCGTATTCACCTATGTACAGCCGCCGACAATACCACCGCCACCACCATCCCACCAAGGACAACAACAACAACGACTATCTGCATCCCACAGAAGCACGGCCACAACTACGACCTCGACCACCTATGGACCTGCCGCATGCAGAGGCATGGCAATGACACCTGCCTGCAGCGCACGGTAACAACGACAACAGCTGCCTACAGCCATCCCACAATGATTCCCGGATCTGCAGTCCAGCGGAACGATGGTGATGTCTACGATGTCTATGTACGGCCTGCCTGTGGAACATTGAAGACGAGCATCTACCTGCTGCGTGTAGGGGCACATCGACAACAATGATGCCCATCTGGCATCTGCAGCCTGCTTGCAGTACGCAGAGGCATGCCTGACGACAACGACGCTCACGAATGGCCACTGCCGCCGTGGAACATCGACGAGGTCTACCTGCAACAAGACATGCCGATGACGCCCGCTTGCAGCGCCGTATGGTCACTGCTGACGTGGGACATCACGCGCACTAGTGCCATCGCCACGCTAACACCTCCAAACGAATGCTGTGAAAGCTCCGTCTTTTCATTGGGAGATCATTGCTATCGAGTGCGTGGTCTTACCATCAATTAGTAGTGAAGCTGCAATGCCTGTGTAGGCAGATTTTTGGAGCATGAATCTGGCTCCTCTATGTAGAAAGTGCTGCGTGGCTGTTTGTATAACCTTGGATTTGCCTGTCCCTGGTTCTCCATGGATGAGCATGCGGAGCGGAGGTGGGTTTTGTCCTGCCAGTTTGGAATCCAGGTGGCCAGTAATTATGTCATATGCCCGGAACTGATCATACCACAGACAATCAGGTTCGACAGCGCTCAATGACTGCTCTGCGCCTTCTTCGTCCCCAAGATAGCAAACGGTGCTCTCCGTGGCGCGTGACCTATTCAGGGGCATCAGCACGTCCACCTCGCCGTTGCTGGCTCCACCTTTGTATGAACTGTGGGCAGGGTCCATGCCAGGGTTTTGCCTGTGTACGTCTTCGGCCATCTGTTGCTTCCAGCTGAGCAACTGCTGTATTTTCTCTGCAGATGTCACTGGCAGGGTGTCATTAATCTCCTGTGTGAGGAGGTTGCATTGGAAACTTCAGTGTTTGTAGTGCTCCTTGGCTCGCCTTCACTGCCGTCAAAAATTTTGGCCACCTTTGCTGCCTCGATTGCCATTAACCCATGCCATTCCTCTCGCATGGTCGACTGGGACGCCACCAATTCTGCAAGCAATTCCTCTGTCACTGTCGTGTGTAAGCTTCCTGAGCTTTCTTCTTCGTCTACCATTGTGTCCGGAGCCGTCTCCACTGCTTCAAGCGCTTGTGCCATGTCAGGGCTCAATGAATGCCGTGTGGCAGATGCTCGACACTCATGGTAATACTGGATGCCTGACAAGATTTGCTTGGTTTGTGTCGAGGCCGTGCTTATGAAATCTGCAAATGCACCTTCCCAACCTTCTGTCGGCTGTTTTAAATCCTTTTCCAGTCGTCGCCAGGGTTTCAACAACATCAACATTGACGGTGCCGAGAGCTGGGAGGCGTCCTGAAAATATGTTTGGAAGGTTAGTGGTCATAGATGTGAACTGGGCATTGGGAGGTTTGCTTTGTGGGGCACCTGTGGCTTTTGTGCATCCTTATGCTCATGACACCTGTGATGACTCGTATGTCCTCTTTACCTTTGTCCACATTTGGCACTGAGGATTGCGCAGATTTCTCATCGCAAACAGATCCGGAACTTGAACGCAGCTCAGAGGTGTGGGTCAGGTTTAGGGGGTATTTGTTGGGAATAGTGTACCGTAGAACAGTGACTTGCCACACAAGTAATCAAATGTTATGAGGTGGATCACAGTCACATTCAAGCAAGGTGGTTTCCGGCGGCAGCCGGTAGCGTAGTTGGCCATAGTTCATTTCATTTCGAGGCATTTTTCGGACCTGTGTGTTTATGTAAAGCAGCCGTATCGATTTCGATCCTAATGGCCCTATCGCCTCCATGCCACGTCTTGCACCTTCAGCATGCATGTACGCATCCACACGATCACCGTGGTTGACAACGTTGACAACGTTGATCTCCCGGTAGCTTTGACATCGTTCGACGCGCTCGGAGGAGGACTCCGTCCGTCACCCCTCTTGATGGCATCTGTCTGGCTTCGTGGTTTGTTCTCATGGCTATTCGACATAAATATATACATATTTGCCTGACCGATCGGCACCCCCACGCTGCGGCAGCGCTCTCCCGACATTGACGTCGTCGCGGGCTCAATCAGCTCGTGAGTGTCCGCGTGTCCGACCATGTGGTTCCAGTTGCCACTCCCTCGTCAACTTGCCAATTCGCCAACTCTGTACTTGCGCATACACCCATATCACCACCGTGGCCACCTGACACTGCTGCTGCAGTGTCCTCGATCTCCTCCGACTCGCTCGAACTATCTGCACACTTGGGCAACCCGTTCGACGTGCTCGACTTATTTACGTGCCCACTTGAATCCTCTATCTCACTACTTGCACACATTTCCCACTTCCCCTCGAACAGTGGTCCATGTGCTTCAGGTACGCTGTTTTTGGGGGAGTAAGGGGGGGGGAGGATAGGGGGTACGCTGTTTTTGGCATTTTCGTTGCGCTGATTTGTTTCACAGTACGCTTTGGCTTGCTGCTGACTTCTGCGCGGCGTCTCATTACCGCTATCGACCCTGTAGCCCTCCATCGCTGGTTCTCGATACAGCATGGCCATTTCATTGACTTCCGCAACCTTTGCTGGTGCATTGATCATCATGACCACCTCGTCCGCGCCCTCCGCCATTGCGATGACCACTGCAGCCGCTTGTTCACACTCAATTGGTTCACCTTACCTTCAACTGGCAGCCCTCCCGGTGTCGCTCGTAGCTCCTTGCGACTTCTCTCACGTCTGCGTTCTGTTGTGCATGGGTCTTCGTGCCACAACCTCTCAATACCTCGACTCTCATCGGTGAGGTCTTTATATGATAGGCTCTTTTCATGGGCTTCTATCTGACACGTTTCTCAACACCTCGCAGTCGCGTGCTCGGTGACCAGACTTCTCACACTTATAGCAAGTCCCGGCGAACTTTCTTTTTGCCTCTGCTGCCTCGGCACGTCTCTTTTTGCCCTCTGGCTTGCCACAGCCATCCTCCCTTGGCCTCTCCATCTCGGGTGGCCCCTTCGACAGTCTATGCAGCTCCTTTCACTGTTTCACTGGATCTCTTGCGGCTGAGCCGGCTCGTCCGACATTTTTGCAACCGTTTTCGGCACGTGCTAGCTTTGCACTGCCATTGTCGCTGTCCTCACGTTTGTGCTGGGCTTGGATTTCCTCGAAACTCGTGCACATAAGTCGTCGTCTATAGTGTTCCAGGACTTTTCTCGAAGCGGTTTACGAGGGACGTGAAAACTTCTCGCACGATTTGCATCCGTTGACTAACATATCTGTCTGCGAATTTGACCCTTCCACGTCGACGCCATGGCGCAATGGTTCCACAAGATCGTTGTTGAGGCTGGATAGGTGGCTCGAGTGACACTGGTGACTATCCGTTCGCCTTCACAGCCTGATTGCACAGCTGACGTCTACCAGCTAGTTGTCCTACGTCCACTCGTTGCGAGTCCGCGTCGCTACAGCTCTTTGCACAGTTGCTTACCCAATCGCCATGGACGTTCCGCTCTCTATGCTGTCGACATCGCCGCCAACGCTCTGTGAGATCCATTTGTTATCGCCATCACCAGTTGCTTCGCCCACAAAGCCTTGGTCTCTGCCTTCTGTGCTGTCCTTGCTGCCGGTTCTGCCGTCCACCCTGCCGTTGAAATTGCCGTCACTGCCGCCAGCTGCTTCACCCTCGACCTTCAACGCAATCTGTTTGCGGTCGTCAATCGTCTGTCCTCGCCACGCTGCGCTTCGACTGCGCCTGTTTCATCGATCCTGCTCGGAGCATCCGCTCTGCTCTGCGATTCATTCGCCTCACGAGCTGATCCATCAGCGCACCATGTTGCAGCCTCGACAGGTGAATTAAGCGGTTTCTTTTTCTTCCGAGGCGTTCTGACGAGTTCTGTTGCATTCGCAGTTGTATCCGCCTCAATGGAAATGCTTGACATCTCCCAGTGCCCAATCGACGCATCCGCACCGTCCCCAACTCCCCAAGGCTACCTGTCGCCTGCCGTATCTTGCATCGTCAACATGCACCTTCCCACCCACACGATCATGACGGTCTAATCCTGCGGTTTCGACACTGTTCAGCACGGCTGAAGCATCTGTCAACCCTCTCGATGCACCTGCCTGATCATTTGACACCTCTGTCTGGCCATCCAATGTTTTCGTTGGTGTTCTGGTGCCACGTGTACAGATGGCCGCTAATCCCAGCAGATATACTCAAAGGCGTGTTTCAGGTCTGGGGGTCAGGCAATAGATGG